>ERZ1023492.14-NODE-14-length-132007-cov-8.001660_pt1 | contig 132007 bp, 142 predicted proteins | sample MGYA00380541_ERZ1023492 | MGnify/ENA primary metagenome ERZ1023492 (study PRJEB33173, sample SAMEA4830351) | metagenome | study: EMG produced TPA metagenomics assembly of the PRJEB25223 data set...
TGTAGTTTTAGTTGGCATCGCAATATTGGTGATCATGACCCTACTTAACGGTGGAGACAAACACACAGGAGAAACATTATCTTTATCTACTAGTCTTATTATTAAATATTATATTGCAGGTATATGTGCTTCTAGTGCAATGCTCTTACCAGGTATTTCAGGTTCATTTATGTTACTTATATTTGGTGCTTATGGTACCGTAATGTATGCTATATCTGAATTAGTAAAATTGAATTTCAATGCTTTACCTATTCTGTTAATAGTTGGTTTAGGTATCCTAACCGGATTCTTAGTTTCAAGTAAATTAATCCAATACTTATTACATCATCATACAACTATGACATTCGCATTAATTATTGGCTTGGTTATTGGATCCATATTTGCTGTTTATCCAGGCTTGCCTCAATCCGCTTTGACATGGTTTATTTCAATTGTCACTTTAATCATTGGCTTTATCGTTAGCTATGTCTTAGGACAAATAACTGCTAAAAATGAAGCATAAATATAAAATAAAGGCTCTCAAACACTATAGTGGATGAGAGCCTTTTGATTATTTAATAATTATTCTTTATTACCTTTAACTTTGTCGATAACGTTATTTACTGCTTCTTTTACTTTACCAGAAGCTTTATCTTCTTTACCTTCTTTTTCAAGGTTTTCGTTATCAGTTACATTACCTACAGTTTCTTTTACATTACCTTTTGCTTGTTCAAATTTATCTTCAGCCATGTTGAATTCCTCCTAGTATTTATTTAGTAAGTTATTATAGTTAATTTATACCCCTATTCGTGCTATATAAACATTTATTATCAAATAATTTATATTAATTGAGTGTCTAATATGAAAATAATGCCTTTCAAATATGTTACGCTTATAAAAAAGGGAAGGTTCAATGTTTACAATAATTGTCTATTTAATAGCAACTTTCTTAATACTTATATCTTTAATTTTAATGATTAAAAATCAATTCACTAAACCTAATAATAATGCCATGTTACCTACTACACTTCTACTTATCGCTTCATTAATTTTGTTACTTTTCAACCTAATCAAATGAACTATTAGATATTAAAAGATTTAAACAAATGATATAAATATAAAAAAATCCTCAAGCACTTTTGTCTTGAGGATTTTACTATTTCTATCATTATTCTGCTGGCACTACAGCACCATCATATTTTTTATTGATGTAGTCTTTAATTTCTTTTGAACGTAAAACTTTCATTAATGCTTTAATTTTCTTATCGTCCTTATGTCCATCTTTAACTGCGATTAAGTTTGCATATGGATTATCTTTAGCTTTTTCATAAGCGATTGAGTCTTTTTTAGGATTTAATTTTTGATCAATAGCATAGTTAGAGTTAATGATAACTGCATCTGCATCTTGTTTTTGATAGATTTTTGGTAAGAATTCTGCTGATTGTTTATTGTTAAATTTGATATCTTTTTTGTTTTCAGTGATGTCACTGAATTTTGCATCTTCAATTTTAACGCCTTTTTTAATTTTAATTAATCCTTCATCCACGAAGAATTTAAGGAAACGACCTTGTTCTGCAGGGTTGTTAGAAACATATACTGTTGCACCTTTAGGTAAATCTTTTAGACTTTTATACTTTTTAGAGTAGACAGCCATTGGTTCTAATTCTACGTCACCAGCTGATTCAATTTTGTATCCTTTTTCATTACTTTCAGTTTTTAAATAAGGTGTATGTTGGAAGAAGTTAGCATCTAATTCACCTTTATCTAATAATTTGTTAGGTGTTGTATAGTCGTTGATTGTTTGAATATCTAATTTATAGCCTTTTTTCTCTAATAATGGTTTTGCTTTTTCTAGAATTTCTGCGTGTGGTGCAGGTGAAGCTCCGACTTTAATCGTCTTGTCGTCATCCTTACCTCCACATGCTGCTAATGCTACAGTTAAAGATAATAATAATAAAATACCTAAAATTTTCTTCATTGATTTGTCCCCTTTTCTTTAGCGTTTATCAATTTTGTTTGTAACCCAGTCACCAATAAATTGGATGATGAATACAATGATTAAGATGAAAACTGTTGAAACTAAAATAACGTCATTTTGATTTCGAGTGAAACCTGTTAAGTAAGCTAAGTTACCTAAACCACCTGCACCGATAACTCCGGCAATTGCTGTAGATCCCACTAATGCAATTGCTGTTACGGTCAAACCTGATACTAACGCCGGCATCGCTTCAGGTAGTAATACTTTTCTTACTACAGTCCAAGTATTAGCACCCATAGACCACGCTGCTTCAATTACCCCTTTATCTATTTCTTTGAAAGCAATTTCTACTAATCTAGCATAGAATGGCGCTGCACCTATGATTAATGCAGGTAGTGCACCTGTCGGACCACTTATTGTGCCTAATACAACACTTGTAAAAGGTATTAATAACAGGATCAAAATGATGAACGGTATCGCTCTAAATAGGTTCACGATAAATGAAACGATTGAATAAAAAATTCTTGCCACTTTCGAATGACTCTTAGCTGATAAAAATAATAAAATACCTAAAATCAATCCAAATATAAAAGCAAATATTGTTGATACGACAGTCATATAAAGTGTTTCAACAATGGCTTGCCAAACTTCTGGCCATTGGACGTTCGGCATTGTAATCATTTCTTGGAGTATTTCCCCAACTGACTTACCCATGTCTTAACACCTCCACATTCACATGTTTCTCATTAAGATTAGATTTAAAATCTTCGAAATTTTCAGAACTTATAAAAGGTATATGGATAACTAAAAATCCTAACGTACCATTTCTTGTATTTTTAATATCAGCTTCTAAAATATTGACATCAATCTGATGCGTTTTCGTAATGTACGAAACAATCGGTTGAGTTGTATTTTCACCGTTAAAATTCAATCGAACTATGTAAGAATTGTTATCTAATGGTTCTAACGCATCTAATGATTCTTCAAAATCTTCATTTAAATCATCTTTTACAAATCGTCTTGTTACTTCGTGTTGTGGATTTTCAAATACTTGACTTACTTGACCTTGTTCTATCACACGTCCGTTTTCCATAACTGCAACTTCATCACATATTCGGCGAATCACTTGCATTTCATGCGTGATTAACACGATTGTTAAATTTTGTTGCTCACGTATTTTTAATAATAAGTCTAAAATTTCATCTGTAGTTTGAGGATCAAGTGCACTTGTAGCTTCATCACAAAGCAATACTGTCGGATCATTGGCTAATGCTCTGGCAATACCAACTCTTTGTTTCTGTCCACCAGACAACTCAGATGGATAAGCGTTTTCTCGTCCTTTCAGTCCTACAAGTTCTATTAATTCATTTGCCTTACGTTTTGCTTCTCCTCTAGATAGTCCTGCAATTTCTAGTGGGAATGTAATATTTTTAAGTACAGTTCTCGACCATAGTAAATTAAAATGTTGAAAAATCATACTTACTTTTTGGCGCTTCTTACGTAAATCTGACTTCGATAATTGACTTATGCTATCTCCATCAATAATAACTTCTCCAGAAGTGGGTGCTTCTAAATTATTAAACATTCTAATTAAAGTACTCTTACCTGCTCCAGAAAAACCAATCACCCCAAAAATGGAACCGGATTGAATGTTTAAATCAACGTGATCTACAGCGAGTACGTCTTTATTTTTCGTATGATATCGTTTCACGATTTGTTTTAACTCAATCACGTTAATGCCTCCTTGTTTATAACTAATTCAAATTAAAAAATGCTTCCTCAAAACTTTAGACCGTTTGAGAAAGCATTTTAAAATATCTTTCTCTCATCTTCTAAAGTTTACCTTTATGTGAATTGGCACCATTTCTATATAAGACGGTTGCCGGGCTTCATAGGGCACATCCCTCCACCTCTCTCGATAAGAGTGTTTGCATGATTTAATTTTATTTAATCCTACCATCACGGTAGAGATTCGTCAATAATTATTTTAAATTTTCTAACAAATAAGGAACAGACCTAAACGCATACAATCTTTTCACTTCTTTATCCTTATTCATTAACATTAATACTGGTACTGACATAATTTGATGTGTTTCACTAAACTTTGGATGAAAGTTCATATCGATTTTCTTAACAGGAAGTTTTAAAATCTCATTTGCAATATCCAACATTCTTTCAGACACTTTACATGTCCCACATGTAGGCGTATATCCGAAAATGAGGTGTTTATCTTCACCAAAGTTTTCAGTCACATCGTCTATTTCTATTGATTTACTCATTCACTAAAACTAACCTTTCAGTTTTTAAATTAGGTATAAGGGATTTCTCTTTCTTGCAATTAAATCCATGTTTGGTAAGTACATGCGCTAAATAATTTTTAGGGCAATTGGCCACTTCGCAAAATGTTTTATCTACAAAAATATGTTCAGACTCACTTAAATACCGTTTGAACCATTTTCTAATTCGATCCCCTTCGTCGTCTGAATCAGCTAAGACGAAAACTTGTTTACCATAAAGTGATTCTATCATATCATCTATCTTATCTATACTCATAGTACCATGCGTACAAATAATACTTACTGGTTCTGCAAGAACCTGCTGCACTCGTTTTTTATCAGATTTACCTTCAACAATGATTACTTTATTCACAATAGTCATAAGTATTCACCCTTTAAAAATCGAAAATTAGCTATCACTATTTAATTCCACGAAGATACTATTTATAAAACATATACTGCAAAAACTTAAAATGAATTAACCATTTCTTCACACTGTTAATGTCTTTTTTACAAATGTCATTTTTAACCTAAGTTCATCAGATTATATGTACTCATGCATATCAATTTCTTCCTTCGGTTCGCCTTTGCTTCCGCAATGGCATAAGGGAGTGGGACAGAAATAATAAAGAACCACTAATCATTTATTATGTAGTGGTTCTTACACATTAGCCACAGCTAATGTGTACTTTTAAAATAGGAATACATGAGTGAAACTCATGCATAAGAAATACTAATTTCTAAAGAAAAAGTATTTCTTTATCGTTGTCCATCCCCAACTTACATTGTCTGTAGATTTTCTTTTCGAAATTCTCTATGTTTGGGGCCCGTCCCTCCGGGAAGGTTGACTAGAAATGAATAAGTTTGGTACATTAGACCGTCTTTGTAATTGATTACTTAGACGGTTTTATGCATGAACTTTAGTTCATGCATACCTCTAAAGCTTAATTTGAACACATGAGTCAATACTCATGTGTAAGTCAACTACTGCTTGAATATGAATGTAACTTGAAATATATTTATGTCCCAGCCTATAAAAAAACTCCTTGATACGAGATCGAGGAGTTTACTAATATTATTCGCCAATCATTTCTGAATATTGATCTGCTGATAATAATTCGTCAATTTGGCTTTCGTCACTAATTTCTACTTTAACCATCCATGCTTTTTCGTATGGTGATTCGTTTACAAATTCAGGACTATCTTCTAATTCTTCATTAACTTCAACTACTTTACCAGTAATTGGTGCATATAATTCAGATACAGTTTTTACAGATTCAACACTACCGAAAGTGTCGCCTTCGTTTAATTCATCATCTGTTTCAGGTAATTCAACGAATACGATATCACCTAACTCATTTTGAGCATATTCAGTAATACCAATTGTCGCTACATTTCCTTCAACTTTAACCCATTCATGTTCTTTAGAGTATTTAAATTCGTTTGGTACTGCCACGATAAATCCCCTCCTAATTTTAAGTACATTTTAATGATGCCATACCCACAATCATCAATCAACTATTATCTAAAAATTTTAAACCGTAAAATATTCGGATTTAAAAATGTAAATTGCTATTATTATGACATTATTAAAATGAAAGTTCACTTTTTATCATTTGAAACGCTCTATAACCAGGTATTTTTATATTCTTCTTCTTTAAAACCTAATGTGATCTTATCACCTAATATAGCTAAAGGTCTTTTCACTAACATGCCATCTGAAGCAAGTAATTCAAAACGTTCTTCGTCTGATAAGTCATCTAATTTATTTTTTAAATCTAATTCACGATATTTGGCACCGTGTGTATTAAATAATTTTTTAGTGTCTACACCAGTTTTATCAACAATTTCTTTAAATTCATTTTTCGTAGGTGTATGTTGCACAATATCAATAGGTTCATAACTCACACCGTACTCATCTAAAAATTTTGCTGCTTTTTTGCAAGTTGTACAATTTGCATATTGGTAAAATTTAATCATCGCTTTGCCTCCTTTATCTCTTAAATCCAATATATCATGTTATTTTAGAAAACGCTCTACTTTTTAAGCTTATTTTTTTATTTAAGTATTTTCATCCGTTATAATAAATTTACTAAATTTTTTCAAAGGAGCTTTTATAAATGGAAAGTATTAAAACAACTGAACAATTTAACGACACTGTCCAAAACAATCAACCTGTCATCGTCAAATTCGAAGCAGGTTGGTGTCCAGATTGTAAAGCAATGGATATGTGGATAGACCCTATCGTTGAAAAATATAAAGATTATGAATGGTATACTGTAAATCGCGATGAGTTAGAAGATGTAACTGCTGATAATGATGTTATGGGTATTCCTAGTATTTTAGTATTTAAAAATGGTGAAAAGTTAGCTCATTTACACTCAGCAAATGCTAAATCTCCTGAACAAGTAGAATCATTCTTAGACGAAACATTCAATAAATAATATACAAAAATGGTCGAGACATTGATTAAGTATCATATTACCAACTTATTGGTTCATGACTTAGTTAACGTCTCGACCTTATTTTATTATATCCTTTATATAATCACTTTTAATACTCTGATATTAAGTCTCTATTCTTACGTTTAGCTTTTGTCATTGGCTCTTCTAAATCAGTAAGATATAAGAATCCTGCTAAAATTTCATCATCTTCAATATTTAATGCTTTACGTATTTTAGGTTCAAAAATATATGCAGGTGATTTCCAACAAGTACCGATACCTGCTTCATAAAGTAGCAACATTAAATTTTGGGCAAATGCACCGAATGCAAAGTAATTTTCTCTATTTTGACGTTGTCTTGGATCAGCTTTCATAATCAACAGCAACATGCCGCCTAATTTGGTCACTTTATCATAATGATCAGCTCGCTTTTCCGGACTATCAGGGAAAGCAAAGCGTGTGATATCTTCGCTCATATTTCCTAATCTATCTTTAGCAACATGTACAACTCTCCACGGCTCTCTCATGCCATGGTTAGGAGCATCGGTAGCTTTTTCTATAGCCTCATATAAAGCATTGTCATCGATAGTCATATCGTGTTTAAACTTCTTGACGCTTCTTCTATTTGATATTGCATCTTGTAGTTCCAATCATATCGCTCCTTCTTCGTTCATTGATAATCTTTTTCAATTATAAAATATATTAAGGTAATGTTCAAATCGCCGACTTACTTATTATAAAAATCTATTTGTTTTTTTAATTCTTCTACATGAATTTGTCCTGGCGCTTGCGGTTCATTTAAGCAACCATAAGATACAGTACCACCAAATACGCCCTGTGCCGTGCGACTAACTAAGCCAATATCCGACATTGCTATACCAACAATACGCTGATTTAAAGCATCAGCTGAGTCTTTGACTGCTTCCAATAGATGTAATACATCTTTTTCATCATTTGGCATGACTGCCACTTTTAAATAATCTGCTTCGAATTGGTGCATTTTATAATAAGTGAATTTCAATTCTTCTAATGATGGTGTTTCATTAAAATTATGATGTGATAGTACCACTTGAAGGCCTTTTTGGTGTGCCTTGTTTATGAGTGATAAATAAGTATTTTTGTCTTTTTGGTCATCCCATTCAATGTCTAACATGTCATAATCTGATTCATCTATGAGGTTTTGAATCACACTTTGATATTTAACTTCATTCACATGCCCCTTACCTCCTTGGGAGTTAGATCTATATGTGATTAATACTTTAAATTCAAAAGGCAATTCATTTAACTCATGGACAACTTGTTTGACTCCTGTAATATCTGTCCATTGATCTATTCGTAATTCTATAATATCAATACTGTCTTGATAGAACTCTAAGTCTTTAAATAAGTCATTTATCGTTGCTTCTTCAGGCGCAATTGTTACGGCTATATCTACCTTTCGCATATCAATCCCTCATTTCATTCAATACATCATTAATTGATTATTATTCTAAACTAAATCACATCAAACCGCCATAAAGTGCTTTGCTATAGCATATCTTAGAAAAATATTTATACATGATTGAGATGAATAATTACGGGTATAGAAAAATATATACAAAATATAGGAGGTAATCATATATGGCAGTTCAATATGAAACTAAAGCAACAAACGTTGGTGGACGTAAAGGACACGTTCAAACTGATGATAATGCGATAAATGTAGATGTATTACCACCACAACAAGCAGATGGTAAAGCAACAAACCCTGAGCAATTATTTGCAGCAGGTTACGCATCATGCTTTAATGGCGCTTTTGATTTAATTTTAAAACAAAACAAAGTACGTGACGCAGAGCCAGAAGTAACACTTACAGTAAGATTAGAAGATGATCCAGATGCTGAAAGTCCAAAATTAAGCGTAGATATTGACGCGAAAGTAAAAAATGTATTATCTCAAGAAGATGCTGAAAAATATCTTCAAGATGCACATGACTTCTGCCCATATTCTAAAGCGACACGCGGTAATATCGATGTCAATTTAAATGTTAAAGTTGAAGACTAAATAATAATTTAAAAGATTGAATCAAAAGACACGTTCATATATGAACGTGTCTTTTTTCATATAATATTCATAAGTAAATTTCCCCATCTTGATGATAACTCTGGTATACTGAATATATAATATACATAATTATGTGATTAAATAATTATTTTATCTAAATTTTCAAAAGTGTTTTTGTCTGTTTTTAAATTATTATTGAAAGTTTTAATTAAATATTTTATTATGTAATTAACTAGCCACTTCAAATTAATCAACTATTTGAATCAGGAGGTCACTATGAACAATATACGTACATTAAACCTAGATGATTTAGCTTCATACAAAACACTTTTATCAGGGGAGCATCACACATATTCATGGGATCGCTATTATTTGGATCATGTATCCGACGAAGCTTTGACAAAAATTTTATCTTCAGAAACAGCTCATATCAATGTTTTCGGTGCTTTTGAAGATGATACTCTAGTTGCAACTGCAACATTGAGACAAAGTAAATATGTAGGTAAACAACACAAAGCAGTTATCCTAAATAACTTTGTAAAAGACAATGATGAAGTGATTAACAGAGAATTAATCAATTATATACTTCATTTTGCTGAACAAAAGAACTTAGAAACAATACTTACTTCCGTGACATCTAGTAATATTAGCGCTAAAGTATTTTTTAGTTCTCTAGGATTTGAAAATCTTGGTTTTGAGAAAAATGCTAGTAAAATTGGTGACGAATATTTTGATGAACATTGGCTATCTTATGATTTAAGAAAAAGCTAATATGTGCATTTGAGTAAATTAAGGATATATGTGAGCCATATTCTAATTATTCATACAAAAATATAAACAAATTAAGATGATAAAATATATTAAAAGCTCAACATTGCCTTATTTGCAACGTCGAGCTTATTTTTATAATGTAGGATCGATCAATTCAATAAAATTAAATTGACCATCTTGATATTCAAATTTTAAAATATGACAATTTCCTATATCAAATGAACTACCCTCTTCATAACCCAAGCACCTTCTAATAAAAAGACCTATAGTACTACCATGACTTACAGCTAACGTTGTTTTGCCACAATGATGTTCCATAATTTCAGTTAATGTATCTGTCATACGTTGTTCTACTTGTACACGTGACTCTCCACCGAAAGGAACTACATAATCTCCATAAAGCGTTTTAGGCTGTTTGATTTTCTTAAGCAATTCAATACTTTCACCCTCAAAAACACCAAAATGCCATTCTTTTAAGCCTTTTAATCGAACATAATTATGTTGATGGTTAGGTACAGCATTCTCAAGTGTATCACACGCTCTTTCTTGAGAAGATGAAAACAAGGTATCAAATTCGATATTATTATTCTTAAAATAACGTGCAGCGGCTTGAGCTTGTTCAATACCATGGTCTGTTAATGGAGAATCACTTGCCCCTTGGATTTTACCCTTTAAATTAAAAACAGTTTGACCATGTCTCATTAAATATAAAATCTTTGTCAATTTTCACACCTCTACTAAACTACTATTCACAATTCGCTATACATTAAATGATAACGAGTTACTTATCTAATATCATTAAATCACTACTAAAGTCGTTAGTAAATCAACAATTTATTGATAAATTAACTGCCTAATAGGGTTTGTCTACCCTTAAAAAGGGTATAACTTAACACTAGATTTACATTTGTTAAAGGAGTGTTAAATAAAATGGAGTCTCATGATTACAGTTATGTGAACCCGCAAAATGTATCACTTGATTGGGAATGTTTTATCGTTAGTAAAAGTGATATGTTATTAGACGGCGTACCAAATGAGCTCATTAACACCTGGTTAGATAACGACATCATAAAGCCGTTTAGTATCAAAAACAATGATATAAATTTTAAAACCAAAGACGTTTGGCATGCTTTAAACCAACAAAACTGGTATTACTTAAGTTAGTTGATATAAACTAATCGCTCTATTGGTGCTTTCAATAAGTTGAGGGTCCTTATAATTAGACAACACATATGATCGAATAACATGCTTATTTTTTTCATCTTTTGGGAATTTGTGATCTTTATTAATATAGTTGGCTAAACTTCCAAATGGTGTATCATCATTTATAAAACCTATAATAAAATCATAAAATGTCATATCACATACCCCTTATCTTATCTATAGCTGATTTGTATTTAATCTTATCAGAAAACTCGAGATTGTAAATGTGCAAAATTGAATTTTGCACATTTTTTATTAGTTTTTAATATTTGTTTAATTAATTGATCCAATTACAGTTTGAAAAATCATTTTTTATCATTAATTTCTCATTATTTATTCACATTTAATTAATAGTTATATCATTTCTATATTTACCAAAGCTCAATTAATGATATGATAAGAATAAGGGTTTTGAAATCAAAGACGCATTTTCCAGAGGTGAAGCACCTATGAAACTATACATTATACATGCAATCAATATTATTATAACGATATTATTTATTATTTTTAATGTAATTATTACTTATAATACAAACCTAGACGATACCTTATGGTTGGTGCCTGGATTAATTGTATGCGGTTTGATTATGATGATTAGCTTTGGTATAGCTATATCCAATAAGGACTTGTTAAGTGAAGTTCTTTTCTTTATTAATATTATTCTTACACTGTATTACATTTATCCAATTTTTTATGATTTTCTCTAAAGAGATAGGAGGTTAAAAAATGAGCTTGCATTTTACAATTCTTTTTTGGCTTTCACTTATATTTATCGTAGCTGGTGCAATTATTCTAGCTATCATGCTTAAAACTAAAAAAGAATCTAAAAAGGAATCTTATCTTGGTTTCACCATTGTATTCTTCATTTTTGGATTAGCGATGTTAATTTATACATTGTTATTTGGACTCTAGTCCAAAACAAATACGTTCAGTTGCCATTGTAGCTGAACGTTTTATTTTAATACTTTATTAATTTTTATGTATTTTACATTTATAAAGGAGTCTTTGATCATTGTATAAAAAGTTAGTATACATATTATTTTTTTCTATTATCTTCAATATATGCTCGACCTTATCACCTTTGCATATCAATATTGCTAATGCCGAAGATCTTACTATGTCGAAATCAAAACAAGACTTTCAACTTCAACCTGGAGATATCATTATAACTAAAGGTCCTGTCCTATTCGGATTTTTTGGTCATTCAAGTATCGCTATTGATCATGATACGGTTTTACAAATTGAAGGCCCAGGTGACAAACCTATCACTGAGTCATTTGAATCATTTAAGTCAAGATTTGGTGAAGGCAAAGATGACTGGATTAAAATATATCGTTGTGCAAAACCTGGATCCGGTAAAAAAGCTGCTCGATGGACTAAAGAGAACTATGAAAATACTAATAATAGATATTTAGTAACATTAAATCTTAAAAGTAAACGTTTCACTTACTGTACAAAAATTATCTACCAAGCCTATAAGGAAGGCGTAAGTCAAAATGCAGTAACCGACCACGGTATGTATATCATTTCACCTTACGCACTAAAAGATAACTTCACAGACGAATACCATTTAAAATTAGTGAAAACATATTAAAACGCCCTACTCTATTTAAGTCATTCTTCAAATATTGAGTAAGGCGTTTATTCATGCGATTAAACTTCTTTGAAATAATTAACAAACTGGTCATTTTTTTCTAATAAATCAAGATAAGATATCGCCCCAAATGGAATAATTCTTGTGCAATTCTTCATAGGATAAATAATGACCTCATGTTCATAATCAACGTGGATATCGTTTTCTAAAATGACACGCTTATTCCCAAATACTACCGCAACTGCTTTGAAACCATCGTCATTTAAGTATCGTCTTAATAATTCTTTATCCATATCATCACATCCCTTTAATTACATATTACCACGTTAACGTTAAGAAATTGTTAATATTTAGCGTTATTTTTCATCAACTAAATATAAAAGGATTCCTTGGTATAATTGAAGTTATTGCTATTTCACAATTTAATATTTAGCAAAACATATTAATTAACATAATTAATATGTTGTTATAGTCAAATTACTTGTTAAACGTATTAAAAAATTGATATGATTTATAAATCAAAAATGGATTATTAAGGAGAGAGTATGAAAAGGAACACGAGTCTTTATACTAAATTATATTATTTATCCATCATATTAATTATCATAGCAATCTTGATTGTAGTTTTAATATTCTATAATACACGTAAAAATATGAATCACTCGAATTTAGATCGATACAATAATTTTCAAGAACTTAAAACCAACACTAAAGAAAATAAAGACTGGCGGATTGTCACTAAAGAACATAAACATCACGATATTTTAGTCACTGCCATACATGGTGGTGGTATTGAACCAGGGACAACTGAACTTGCGCGTCGTATTTCTAATGTAGGTCATTATGATTTCTATTCATTTGAAGCGTTACGCTCTAAAAACAATCAACAACTTCATATTACGTCCACGAATTATGACGAACCTAAATTACATCAAATGTTAAAAACTACAGAGCAAACCGTTTCAATACACGGTTTTTCAGGAGATGATCCTATTGTATTTGTCGGTGGTAAAGATAAAAAAATGTCTAAGTCTATAGCTAAATCACTTCGACATAAGGGATTTACTGTTAAAGAAAGTCCAAATGAGATTGATGCCAAATCATCTAAAAACTTTGTCAATGAAAATGAAAATGACTCAGGAGTACAATTAGAATTAACCACAAAGCAAAGACAACAATTTTTCAAAAATCATAAGCTAAATAGACAAGTTCGTTCTAATCCTGACAATTATACAAAAACGTTCTATCAATTTGCTAATGCCGTTCAAGATGGCATCAAAAAAGCTAAAGAGTCATAATTTTGTCAGTAATTAACCTTATCATTCGTTTTGTAAATTGAAAATATAGGGTAAAACATACGTAGTGTAATATTTGGGGAGGAAAGAAAAATGGACGAACTAACTAAAGAACAGAAATATACCATCGCAAAATTTTATAAATTATACATGGAACGCTCTAATGAAGGACAAACTGAAAAAGAAGCGAATGATTTTAAAGATTCAGTAACGACTCAAGATGATTATTTTTGTGACCGAAATTATGATGACTTCGTAGAAAATTTAAAAGTTCTAATTAAACACGGTTACATTGATGGTCATATTGAAGATAACCAAATCAATGATATCAAAATGACAACAAAAGCATTTATGGATATTGAAAAAAGTTTTGGCTAATACGATTAGTACAAAATCAAGTCAACTTATGTACGATTTGTTTGTAATGAAATTCCTTTATGGGAGGTAAAAGTAATATGACAGAGTGGAAAATTAACAATCATTCAAAAAGACAATTTGCAATTCAGCGAAATGACCATGAAATCTCCATTGTTGAACCACAAAACAATGGAAGTTTTAAAATACTAGCTGAAATTGACACACATAATCAAATCACCAATGTACACGATCCCCTTCTATATGTGTCAGCTGATACTAATAATGAAGAATTAAATATTTTTGATCATTCATAAACTTTGCCTGAGTATCAAAACCAATGGGTTAATAGAATACTTTGAATAATACACAATATTTTTGACAATACATTATTTCTAATACTCTTATCATTTTCAATTTCAAATCTTTTGTATATTTAAGTTTCATTCAACTATATAAATTATATAACTTGAAGTTTAATTTTCCTTTTCTAATTATCAATATAATAAAGTGGTAAAACGCTTATATTTATGGTAACCTTAACTTGTTAAACTTTGTGAGTGTTTAACATTACTTCTTGTTAGCGTCAACTTAACTTTAATTTTCGTCATTATTAAAGTTAACGTTGGCGTTTTTTTATAATAAAATACTTTGAATTATGATTACATTTCTATATGCAAATTAATAAAAATATTCACAATTTTGAAAAAGAAAAAGATGTAAAATAACAATAATATGTAGTAAACTTAAGATAATTAAGAATCTTAGGAGGATTATATGAAAAAGTTATTTTGGTTGGTTTTATGTAGTTTTTTAGTTTTAGGTGCATGTAGTCAAAGTGATCATGATTCAAAACACAATGAAAAGAAATCAACACAAAAAGATAAAAAAGACTCTAAGAGTAGTAATGATGATACAGTCAAAAAAGTGAAGGATAGTGCTAAAAAGAAAGATAATCCTAAATCACAAGATGACAAAGGAAATAAAGAACGTGTTGATGGTGATAAAGCAAATTAATCATCATACTAAAAAATCTCAGCTTAAATGTTAATTACATTTAAGCTGTTTTTTCAAACACTTAAGCAAAATTCAACAAAATTGCACTTAATTGTATTAAACTCTATTTAATATCAATTTTGCACTTTAATAGAAAATCAATTGATATTTTGCGTAAACCATGTTGTAACATCTTAATGATTGTAATCCTTATTCATATACATATCTGAGGAAAGGATGTGATTAACATGAGAGACACAAAATTTAGTCAGGAAGAACTAGAAACAATCCAACGTTTCTATAATTCAAGAAGACGAACAGTTTGTTGTTCAAACCCTAAACTTACATTTTCAGAAGATGTCTTCTTCATTCCTACATCTGCAAATCAATCTAACGGCATCGAAGCTTTCGCTACTTATTGCGAAAACTGTGGACAAACTAAAATTTTTAACCTTAATGTTATGCATAACGCAAAATTTTAAATTAAATTCTATTAAGTACTAATATTGATTGATCGTTTTTTGTTTTATATATTATATTTATACGACACACTCCCAGTTTCATTAATGAACTGGGAGTGTTTTTCATATTTAAATAGTTCTAGTTAAATAATGGCATAAAAAAAGCAACCATGACGGTTGCTTTGAAAATGTTATTACATTTTTACGACATTAGCTGCTTGTTCTCCACGATCGCCTTCTACGATGTCGAATTCAACTTTTTGTCCTTCTTCTAATGATTTGTATCCTTCTTCAGCGATTGCTGAGAAATGTACGAATACGTCGCTTCCATCTTCTCTTTCGATGAAACCAAAACCTTTTTCTGAATTAAACCATTTAACTGTACCGTTATTCATATAGAATACCTCCGCGTGCTTTTGCACTAAATATTTGTAACAAATTTCATTGAATCAAAAGGAGTGTATTCTTATAAATAACTCTCAATTAACTTCACGTACTTGATTACTTAATTACAACTATACGCTTATTTTGAGAAAAGTAAAGCCCTTTTTAGTAAATTCTTTTAAATTTATTTTATTTTCAAAAATTGTGAACTGCTATTTGTATTAAAATCATCTATAAATTAATACAATACTTAGAATTTATAATTGAGATTTATTTTATATACAAAATATTTTCTAAGTAAGATTTCCTCTTATATACATTGTTGAATTTGATTAATTTGTATCGAACATCTCGTTTAATATTTTAATTCCTTGATCATATGCCGACTCCATTTCATATACATATATGTGGACATCATCCATATATACGTTTTCACTAATTAAGTATTCCCTAGCTAATAAATAAAACTTTCTCATTGTAGCAATAAATTCAATATTTAAATTACTATAATCATAAGTATGACAATAAAAACTAAGATTTACTAATAAATGATCCACCTCGTTCAGTAAAATCATTTTTTCATAATTGACCTTGCACGATGAATTTTCAAGTAAGATTTCATATAGATTCGTAAGTTTCAAATAAAGACTTGTCATATTTCCTTTTAAAAATCGAAACTTATTATTTATTATCATATTAATATCTCACCTTCAATCAATAGTAAAATTTAAAGGGTAATAACGTGTGGTTTTACATTTGCATCATGGTTTGCAATAGCTTCAATACAGTTTTTATCATTAGCCATTTTTTTAACCCAGTCTAATGATAATTGAGCATCTTCTTTATCTACTAAAACACCTGGAAGTACATTTTCTTGCCATGATTTTGCAGCATAACCTACATCAGAGGCTAATAGTAAGAATTTTTCACTATCTTCATTTTTTATGATGGTAGATGCTAATCCCTTACTATGTCCTGGTACCCATACCATAGTTATCGTACCATCACCAAATAAATCAAATGATCTATTTTTCGGTCCTATGCCAGTATTGTCAAAATGGAAAGTATTTAAATGAACACCTTTCCATTCATGAGGTAAATAATGCATTTTATCGTTTGAAATGGCTTCATATTCCTCTTCACTTACTAAAATATTTTTAGCATTTTTAACTAATCTTAATCCATCAGCGTGATCACAATGCATATGACTCATTAAAATGTAATCAATGTCACTCGGTTTATAACCCAGTTTGATTAATTGTTCATGTACTGCTTGTCCTTCAGGTAATTCAACTTTGTTAACTGGATACTGGAATGATAAATTTTTCAATTGATGTTTTCGATTATCTGTATGCCAACCTGTATCAATTAAAACAAGGCCTTTAGGATGTTCAATTAAATATACTGATACTGGTATTTTGATTTGATGCTTTTTAGATCTAAACATTCCTGTCCAAGCCATAGGAGGATTGTTTTTATAACCGAATGGTAAAGCTTCATCTACAATAACTGTTCCTGTATGCATTACATGTATTTTTATCTCTTTATTCATTTTAATTTCATCCTTTTTGTAAAATTAATTTAATTTCATTCATATGGTTAATAATATTTTCTATGTTATCTTCACTTAAATTCAACTTCTTTTCTAAACCTTTATACAGTAACTCTTGTCTGTTTTGATAAAATTCATATCCCTCACTAGTTAGAGAAATAAGCTTTTCTCTTTTATCAACTGAATTTACTTTTTTAACAAATCCTTTATCTTCCATTTTTTTAATTCTTTTAGTAATTGCGGTTTTGTATACACCTTGTTTCTGAGCGATGTCTTTCATTGACATTTTTTTATTCTCCATGAGAAGTTTAAATACACCCATCTGCTCTCTTGAAATATCAATGTTTTGTTCTTCTAAAACCTCATTTATTTGTTTACTAAGTTCTATAAATGCTAAATGAAGTTCATTATATTGCTTTAATGTGTTTTTGTTCATTTTATTCTCCTTTCAAAATTGGTTTACCACCATGAACTATATTGGAAAATAAATCCAACACATCAATTAGAACTACCTCAATGGTACACCCAGGTAAACTTTATATCAAGAATTTAATTTAAATAAGTTGGATAAAGCCACCAAAATTTTTTTATATTTTGGATGGCTAATATCTCTCTATGCTTCACCGTATTGTTTAAAATATGCTTCATCTAAATGATTAAGATGGATATTCTCTACTTGCAATGTGACATGTCGTAATCCATATTTATCTTTAAGTAGTTTAGTAACTTTATTTATTGTTTCATAAGGAGACTTAATATATTCATCGTTTAGTACAACGTGAGCACTTAAAGAACTATGATTAGTTGTAATGCTCCATAGATGAAATTCATGTACATCAATGACACCTTCTACTGATTTCATGTCTGCCATTATGATATCTGTATTAAAACCATCAGGCACACGCTCCATCAATACTTTCCATGCATTTTTAATAATTTTAAACCCACCATTAAATATAATTAAAGAAATAATTATACTAATGATCGGATCAATCATATTCCACCCCGTGAAATAAATGAGCACTACTGCTACGATGACACCTATAGAATTTAATAAATCACCAAAGAAATGCCATAATGCACTTTGGATGTTAATATTATCTTCTTTCTTTAAAGACGCTACTAAAATCAACGTCAAAACAATATTAACGACTAATCCTATGACAGCTATGACAACCATAAGACCACTTTCTACAGATCTTGGATGAATAATCCTAATAATTCCTTCATACATGATACCTAGTGAAATCACTATAAGCGCCAAACCATTTAAAAAGGCAACTATAATTTCTAACCTCATAAAACCATAAGTATAATTCTTAGTAGGTGCTTTACTTGCGAAATATATTGCTACCATTGATAGCGCTAAAGCAAGCACATCACTCAACATATGAAATGAATCTGATAGCAATGCAAGCGAGTTAGATACGATCCCGCCTACAAATTCTACTATTGTAAAAAAGAGCGTAATAATTAAGGATAACCATAATGTCGTCTTAGAACTATTTTGAAATTTGCGATGTTCAACATGATGAAAATATTTTGTTTGATTATTCATGGATAAGACTCCCTTGGTTAGAAACACAACAATCATATATAGTTTCTTAAGTCATATTTTTTAATCTTTATTATTTTTCTTCTTATTTTGGCTATATAGGTTCAGTATTATAAAAACAAATACTGGGAAGAAGATAATGAAAAAAGTCATATCAATTCTCCTTTTATTTGAATACAGCTATTTAAATTATTTTTTTATTCTTTCAACTTTATAGTACCAATTGTTCTATATCAATTCAAAATTACACGAATAACTTTATAGTTTCTATTTTTATATCAGATAAAATTGTCTTATATAACAAATTAGTATCTATACAATCTATTATCATTTTAAAATTGATAAAAAGTAATTTATGTTATCAACCTTTATAACTAAAAGTGATTACTAAAAGCCCTGTCATAACAGTATTATTAATATATATGTAAATAACAAATAAAGGAGATATGTTGAATGGAAGAAAACTATAATGAAGAACAGCAAAGAAAACAATGGGAACAATTCCAAGAGTTTCAAAGACAACAAGAAAAGCAAAAGTATGCAAAGTCTAAATCTAAGAAACCTTGGATTTGGGTTGGTGTAGGTTGTCTCGTTTTCTTTATTTTAATTATTATTGGCATTGTTGCATTGACCTTTGGTATGAATGGTGGATTCAAGCATCATGCAACAGGTACAAAAATTATAAAATCGGTGATACCATTAAAAACGGTGATTTAGAAGTTAAAGTTAAATCAATTGAAAATACTAAAGCTGTTGGGCCTTCAATTGCACCTACTAATGCGAAAGATACATTTGTTGTCGCAGATGTTTCAATTAAAAATAAGGGAGACAAAGCATTAACAATCGATAGTCATATGTTTAAATTAAAATCTGGAGATAAATCATTTGAAGCAGATGCCACTGGTTCAGTATCAGCTAACCAAAGTGATGATGGAAGTATCACCAATTCATTTTTCTTAGAACAAATTAATCCTGACAGTACGGCCGAAGGAAAAGTTGTATTCGATGTTTCCGAAAAAGTTGCTAATACTAAAGATAAAAAACTAGAAATCACATCTAGCTTATTCAGTGCTAAAAGTATAACTGTGGATCTATCAGATGCTAAAACATCTACTAAAGATAAAAAAGATGATGATGCTACTAACGACGAAAGCACTTCATCTACCACATCAGGTTCATCGGATGACACTTCATCAAGTAATACTAGTAATTCAACTTCATCATCTGCATCACCTTCATCAAACACTAGCAGTCATCAAGACGCTAGTAGCAGTTCGTCAAAAGCAACACCATCTAAAGAAGATTCATCATCTTCTGCACCTAAAGAAAGTGAACCTCAAGAGTCAAAATCAGCTATACCAAATAGTGAAAATACACCCAAACCATCTAATAACACTTCATCAAATAGTGCGCCTTCGAGTGCACCTAGTGACAGTAGTTCAAAGTCAGAATAATACATTAACATTGTCATCACATTAAAAGATAAATACGTATCATATCATTGCCACTCATATTCGGAGTGGCATTTTATATTTTGAAATATTACCCTATTATGATATCGCTTTAAATTTGATATCGCTATACGTTAGAATGACACCACAATGTCACTAATACATTGTAGCCAAATAATTTAAATGAAGGAGATCGAGACATGAAGAAACCCTTTTTTATTTTATTATCAAGTTGTTTAATTTTAGGCGCTTGTGGCAACCATGATTCTAAACATAAAGAAGAACATAAAAAAACTGAACATAAAAAGTCAAATGACTCTAAAAAAGACAAAGAAAACTCTAAAAACAAACGTTCAAATGATCCTAAGAAAGATAATATCAAAGATTATGACGAAGAGAAGAAAGCGTCAAAAAAAGATAAGGATAAAAAGAAAGATAAAGCTAAAAAACAATCTTCATCTCAAAGCAAACCTAATCATAATAAACAGGCAACTACTCAAAATAACGGGCAAAATGCACAACAAGGAAGCCCATCCCAACAGTCTAATGGTCAAAATCAACAACAATCACAATATCAGCAACCCCAACAATCTAATGGCCAAAATCAACAACAATCGCAATCTCAACAACCGCAACAATCCACTGGACAGAATACACAACAACCACAGTCTAGTGGCCAGAACACAATGCCAGCTTCAAATTAACAATATCTAAAACATAGTAATCCGAACTAACTATATAATATTGAAATCATAATTCAAGTCCCGCTTTCCTAACATGTTAGGAGTGGGATTTTTGACTTTCCAAAAATATAAATACTAGTATAAAAACAACCCACAATTCTAGGAATTGCAGGTTAAGTCAACCACTCAAATTCTAATTTTATTATCGAAAATTCTTTAGTTCTTTAATGATTTAAAACCTCTTTTTATATCTCTGATTAAACCACTAGATCCTAACCAATTAGAAATCTTTGTCATGATAAATGCAATCATTTTACCTACCAAATCCATACATATGACCTCCATAGGCTTTTAATAATATTTACCACGAAATAATAATGATGTAACATATTTCATTTTGTTAGTGAAATATATTTTAAAACACCTTACCTATAATAAGCTAAGTTCTATTTAAAATATGATAAATATATAGCTATTATCACTAATACTAATGCAATTGCACCATGTCCAAACATATTCATTTTAATTTGCGTTTTATTCAAGCTCTTTCCCCTATTCATACGCTTATAATTTAATTGATATAAAAATGTCCAAAACGTTGCATATATTAATATAAATAATAATCCTAAAATAATTGCTACATATATACTAATATTAATCATCCTTTATATTATGAAGTGATATTACATTTAATAAACAATATAAGCGCTCACCTAATTTGCTTGGCGTTAATAATAATAGACGCTATTCCTAAACAAAATAAAAAGAAAATCATCAAATAAACAGTCATATTATCCGTCTTGATATAAAATTTAAAAAGAATAAATGATAATAACGCGACAATAAAGTAAACAGGAATAAAAGATTTTTTCCAAAATAATGAATCTTTCATAAAAATCCCCCTCGTATACAAAGTATTAATCTTCAGATGAATCGCTCATTAATTTATATATAAGATATATCACAACAACAATGATCGTAAGCAAGTCAAACGAATGTATAAATGCATCGCCAAATGAATGATCTAACCAAAAGAAACGAATTAAGAATAAAAAAATTGATTGAAATAAAATAGCAATGAAAATATTAATTATGGATTTAGCTAATATAAAATTATATACAATATATATTATTCCTAATATGGTAACAGTCCACATTAATATATGAGGTAACATTTAATCCTCCTTAAATAAGCGTTATAGCTAAGTAGTGATAATGAATTATTTAGCTCAATGCTCTACGAATTCAATTATTTTTATTAAATTGAGCATGAATATAAATTAATAAAATACCAATCAATATAAACATCAAATGTCCTATTACACTAAGAATTTTAGATTGGTTCAGATTTAATATATGAAAAATAATTGGTTGCAATATGATTAATAATAATAGATACAAACCCAATTTAATTGAAGTAAAATACTTTGCCATATTCGCTCTCCTATTGTTGATTTTTTCTTCATCATCTTTTATGTCTGGTGCTATCAAATAAATGGGTATTAAAAAGGCTAGTATTAAACTGATATATCTTCTTATCTTTTCTGGCAAATCTGTCATTAATGGATGAAATAAATCTATAACCATAATAATTAAAATTAATATTAAATAAAATTGCTTTCTTTTGATGTTAGCACCTTCTTTTATTAAAACATTAACAAACTTTAGTTATTTCGTCATTAAAGTGATGAAGTTAAATTATTCAATGATGCTTTTAATATTTCATAACTATTAATATAAATGATCCCTTTTTAACACTTATGTATTAGAATAGGACACTTAAGAAATCCACAACAACTCTATATGAATTACTCTAAACTGAAAATATAGTCCAATTATTAGATAAATCTATATATTTAGGAGTGAATAATCGTGTTCGAAAATAAAGATGATATTACATTACTTTATCAAGCTATTTCAGAACTAGCTGAAATCATAGGTCACCATCCTTACAACACAAAATCAATCAGCCTTTTATGTTTGGATTTAGGTATAACACTCGAAGAATATCAAAAAGTACTGATAGCATTCTTAAAATTAGCACATAGTAAAAATACAGAAGAAATGGAAATAAATGATTTTAAAAAGATATTAATTCAGTATATTGAAAAATATAATGACCTTACGGATTCTCAAACATTAAGATTTATTGAAGGCTATGCACGTAACTATATTCCCGAACTACTGTCATACGCCGAGAAACTTTATCTCGAAATACGCGTATAACTAAATTGAAATTGATTGGTGCAATACACTATTTTTGAACCAAATCAAAAAAACCACAACCACATGGGTTGCAGGCTATATAATGGAGACGGCGAGAGTTCATTAATGCGTATATATTTGTATAAAAATCGCTATAAGTATTGTCATAGCAATGTTTAAATTGTCTAATCAGTCGTGTGTAAAATATTAAAATTGAAAAATACAAGGAATTTGGGGCAAAGAATAGCATTATTTTTATATCAAATTTACAGTTCTGAATATAATTTATTAATATAATCAATTAATGACTGTTTGTTCCTAAAGTATACGTTACTTATATTTTTATTAAAGTCGTTAATACATTTTATATTCAGTAAGAAAAGAAGAGCAGTCATCAGACTGCTCTATTTTCATTTATTTTATGATGCTATTTATTAATTCAACATATAACTCACTATTTTTATAACCCTCTAATATATCATTTACTTGTCTCATTGGAATTTCTGGTACTTCTCTAATGTTTTCCAATTTTGTTTTGAATTGTTTTTTTGTTATTTGCTCTTTATTAGTAGCCAATTGGAACAAGTAAGAATCTAACATATTAATTTCTTTATATGAATACATATATCTTAATAACATTAAATCCCTAGTTTTTAAGTTTGGCGCTAGTTCTTCTTGTAATTGTTCTATTGATTGTTTCATTAATAACAATCTTGTTTCTAATTCTTCATTATTCATTTTATCACACTCTTTTTATATTAATGCTTGACCAACTTGAGAAACCCAAAATCCTATGCTTCTTGCAGTAGAATCTTTAATACCAGTTCCCATCAAAGCTTGTGAAACTTGTCCTTGTACATTTCCCCATGTAGCTTCTTCTTGTTTTAATACATTATTCAATGCAGGATTTACATATTTATACCATCTTTTTTCCAATGATTTTCCAGCACGAGGACTGATTTCTTTTACACCATTAAACACAGCTTTTTTATTTTTAATCATAGCTTTTATGCCTTTTTTAACAGCGTATGATCCTCCAACTCTTTCAGATGTGCCTTCTTTTAAATTAGATGGTAAGTTATCAATAGTTTTTTGGCTAGTTCTTTCTGGATTTTTAAATAATTCATCTAATGCTTTATCATCTGTATTTGATTTTTCAGTAATTTGCTTAGTATTTGTATTTTCGTTATTTTGGGTAGTATCTTGCGCACTTGCTATAGGTGTCGCAGTTGAAAGGAATAGAGCGCTCATTATCAATGTTCCAAATATTTTACTCAATTCCAATATTAAAACTCCTTTGCTTTATATTTACTCCCAATCACAAAATTATATTCCCATAATCAACATAGCATACTAAACAATAAATTCAAGTTTGGATAATTAAAGTTTTTGTAAATTGAAATTTACTGTCGGAGTTTAATGCAAAACCATCACTTAAACATTATAAGGATACACTTTCTCATTATTATTAACCCGAATTTTATATTCAAGTAATATAAATTAAAGAATGAATAACATGGTTAATATTGTAATTATTTTCTTATTTATTATTTCCCTTTATTCTGTAGATCTTTCTTTTAACTTACATTAATAAGAGATCAAACTAGAGCTTTTACAAAAATGAAAATAGTTTTCGGAACAAATACAAATAATAATACAGGTAAAACTAAATTAGAATTACGTTATCTTGTTTGGGAACGTAAAAAAAGAAAATTTTATATTGATTATCTCAAACAAAATAAAATAATTCACTTAGAAGGCGAAATTTTCTTGAATGGGAAATATATTATAAAGATAAACCTCCATTCAAATATGATGGTGAAAAATCATTTATACATAAATCAATTAGAATATTTACTAAATAAAAAAGCTACCAATTACGGTAGCTTTTCTAAGAGTCCATCATATATTTGTCTAATGCGTTCACGACTTAAATCAAATATTTCCCCTATATTTTCGTATGAATGCCCCTCGCTAATTAACCAGTACACATAATACTCTTTATCTGATGCGATTGTTTCTATCAAAGTATCTAGTTCATTAAAGTATATTGTGTCGTCTATATGATCATTCTCTATTTCTTCATCTTGATTTATATTAAAGAAATTATCAATGTTAGTCACTATAATATCTTAGTCGATATCATTTTTATGTTGATAGTTTTTCAGAAATATTTTCACACTTTGTTTATCATATTTTTTCATACCCAACCTATCTCATTTGCTAATTGTTTAATAATGGTTCCACGCCCTTTATTAAAGATATAAACATTGTTGATAAAGCAACAAATAGACAACTCGCATATTTTAAATACAATATTAAAGAAGATATTTATACTGAAGATGAAAAGGTTCATAGAGTAATTACACAAATTAATACTATGGATAGATCCATCACGATTTATTATAATATTGCGTCCTAATTATAAGGCGCTTTTTATGTGCTGGGGCAATAATGGGGCAACAAAAAACCCACAACCACATGGGTTGCAGGCTATATAATGGAGACGGCGGGATTTGAACCCGCGTCCAGAGGTCCTGATACATATCTTTCTACGTGTGTAGTTTATCATTGAATTTCGCATAATGAGAGGTGATAAACAACCAACATTATGCTAGTTTGATTGGTTTTCATCTAAACAGACTTCAAACGGCAGTGTTTAGCATATCCTACTTAGGTTGAATCGCGTTAACAGCACATAGGAGATGCTGTTAGGCGATGCAGAGTGCTATTACGCAGCTACTGCGAAATTATTGTTTGATTTGCCAGTTATTATAAACTGAGTGTGTTAGTGACGGAGACAACCCTCCGACACGCTTAATAAGCTCTGGGGACCCCTGTCGAATCCATAAACGTCCCCGTAATATAATGTACTTTGTAGAAATCAAACATGTCGTTAACAATAATATTATCATTGTCACTCAAACTTGATGAACAACGTCTGAGTCACCTAAAATATGATGTTCTTACTCAACCTCTTTTCTAACAAAGCACTTATTAATATATCAAATGTAGCCCGTGTAAGCAATAGTATTGCTTAATAACGGGCTTTTACTGCGCGATCCATATCACGTTTGACTGCTTTTTCTTTTAAAGCTTGTCGTTTGTCATATTTTTTCTTACCGCGAGCAATACCTAATAATACTTTACATTGACCATGTTTTAAGTACAATTTTAGCGGAATAATAGAATACCCAATTTCTCGTGTGCGGTCACCTAATTTAATAATTTCTCTTTTATGAAGGAGCAACTTACGTGATCGCAATGGATCATGGTTAAATCGGTTACCTTCTTCATAAGGCGCAATATGCATATTATTTAAATAGATTTCACCACGTTTTACTTGAGCATAGCTATCTTTAAGATTGGCGCTACCTCTACGTATAGATTTAATTTCTGTACCTTGTAACACAATCCCCGCTTCAATCGTATCTTCAATATTATAATCGTGTCTTGCTTTACGGTTTTCAGCTAATGTGCCTGGTGATTTTTTCTTAGCCATTCTGTCTCACCTCTTTGCTGCTTATTTTTTCTTTTTACGTGATTTTTTCTTAACGCTTTTATCTTTATAGAATGGTTTATGCTTCGTGTTACCTTTTTTATCTTGTTGGCGTGCATTTTTACCTTTACGTTGTTTACGTTTGTTTTTACCGTTTCCTTTATCATCAGATTTTGATTTATCTAATGATTTACCACGTGTTTTTGCTTGAATAGTCTTACCACGTGCTGGTCGTTGGCTTCTCTCATTCTTAGGTAATGGCATTCCGACGATTTGGAAATCAATCATGCGTTCATCCACATCGACATGTGTCACTTTGACTTTGACAGCGTCACCGATACGGAAAACTTTGGCTTGGCGTTCACCAATTAATGCCATTTGACGTTCATCAAATTGATAATAATCATCGGTCATATTTGAAATATGGACCATACCTTCAATAGTATTTGGTAATTCAATGAACATACCAAAATTAGCTACAGAACTAATGATACCTTCGAATTCGTCACCAATGTGTTGAATCATATATTCAGCTTTCTTCAACTCATCTGTATCACGTTCTGCTTCAATCGCACGACGTTCGCGTTGAGATGTGTGTTCGGCAAGTTCTGGTAGTTTATCTTCCCATTTATGTTGTTCCTTTTTATCCATTGAATGTTCAATAAGGTATTTACGAATTAAACGGTGTACCGTTAAATCTGGGTAACGACGTATAGGTGATGTGAAATGTGTGTAATACTCTGCAGATAGACCAAAGTGGCCTAAGTTCACATCATCGTAATGCGCTTGTTGCATTGAACGTAACATCATGGTTGATACCAACGGTTATTCTGGTCGTCCTTCAACTTCTTCTTGAATATTTTGAAGCGTTGTCGGATGAATATCTTCACCTGTCCCTTTAATCATAATGCCAAAGTTCGTAATAAAGTCAAAGAACTGTCTCAAGCGTTCTGATTTAGGTTGTTCATGGACACGATAGATAAATGGTACTTCTAATTTATTAAAGTGTTCAGCTACGGTTTCATTAGCCGCTAACATGAATGACTCAATTAAACGTTCACCTTCACCACGTTCACGTACTTGTACATCTGTTGGGATACCATCTTCATTAACAAGCACTTTCGCTTCATTAATATCGAAATCAATTTCACCACGACGTTTTCTCATATTTACTAAACGCTTAGATAAATCTTGTGCCAAGTCAAGCATTGGTGTGATTTCACTATATTGACGACGCACATCTGGATTTTGTTCAGTAATAATTTGATTAACCGCATCATAAGTCATTCTGTAGTTAGAATGGATGACACTATCAAAAATGTCATGGTTCACTACTTCACCACGTGAATTGATTTCCATACGACAACTTAAAGTTAAACGATCGACTTCAGGATTTAATGAGCAAATACCATTACTTAATCTATGCGGAATCATTGGAATAACTCTGTCTACTAAATACACACTTGTAGCTCTATCATAAGCTTCTTTATCTAAAGCTGAATCTTCAGTTACATAATAACTTACATCTGCAATACTTACAGTTAATTCCGTATTACCGTTTTTTAATTTTTTAACGCTAATAGCGTCATCTAAGTCTTTAGCATCTGCACCATCAATTGTAATGGTTAATTCGTCTCTTAAATCATGACGCCCTTCGATTTCAGAAGGTTCAATTTCATCTGGAACATCTTCAGCTTCTTTAAGCACATTATCTGGGAATTCTATTTCAATACCATGTTGATAAATGATAGATAAAATATCTACACCAGGATCGTTTTTATGGCCTAGTATAGCTGAAATGTGCCCTTCCGGGTTATCTGTTCCATCAGCATATTTAGTGATTTGCACTAATACTTTATGCCCATCTACTGCACCTAAGCTTTGACCCTTAGGAATAAAGATATCCTGCATAATACGTTTATCATCTGGAATGACAAAGCCGAAATGTTTCGCTTCACTATAAGTCCCTACTACTTGAGTGACAGAATGTTTTTCGATGGATTTGACTTCACCTTCTGTCTTACCTTTAAAGTCGCCTCTACCTTTGTGAACTTCTACGATGACGGTATCTCCATCTAAGGCTCTATTGATTTTTGTGGGCGGGATGAAAATGTCATCTACACCCTCTTCTTCTGGTCTTAAGAAGGCAAATCCTTTTTTATTCTGACTTAACGTTCCTCTTACTAATTTCGAGTTTGACTTACTAGATTGCTTTCGTTGATATCTATCTGTCTTCGTACGTTCAATTAAACCAGTTTGTTCTAGTTCAACAAGCACCTTTATTAAATCTCTGAATGAGTCGGCACTATTTAAACCTAACGCATCTTGAAAATCTGATACTGACATGGGTTCGTAGTCAGGTTGTTTAATCATTTCTTCGATGGATTGTTTTAAATTCATTATGCCCCTCCTTTCTAATTATCTTGTTTATTTTTATTCTGACCAATCTAATGATTCTAAAAATGCGTAAATATCCTCAAAGACTTGTTCTTTTTCTTTATCGATGGTAATCACATGTCCTGAGTTCGCATACCATTTAATATCTTTATCATCAGATTCTACAGTTTCATATATATAATTTGCTGATTGAGGATCAATCATTTTATCTTGTTCTGCTTGAACAACTAATATTGGGTCCATCACTTCATCCACTTGATCTTTAACGTCTTTCATTGTAGCACTCAACTCTTCAAGTGTTTCAGTTGGATGGAAATGTTCCATTTCTTGATCAATCGTCTCTTGATCTTTACCCTCATATTTCTTGAAATTTCTAGCATATTCTAAAAATCCGTCGTAAATTGTGCTCGATGACTTATCATCCATAGGAGCGCACATAGTTATAATACCCTTAACATCTCTGTTTAAGCTTAATTTTAGAGCAAAAACGCCACCTAATGATAATCCCGCAACTGCGATTTCATCATATCCTTGATCAACTAAATATTGATAGCCATCTAAGACATCTTTAAACCATACGTATGGACTCGATTTTAAAATTTCTTCAGGTGGTGCAGCATGTCCCTCATATTGTGGCGCATAAGATGTATAGCCCTTTTTCTGTAAGAAACGTCCTAATTGTCTTACATCTGAAGAATTACCTGTAAATCCATGTAATAACAATACTGCACGCTTGCCCTCTTCGAAAAAGAAAGGCTTAGGTAGTTTAATTTGCATGATGTTCATCCCTCTTCCAAAAGTATTCATAAACCGTTTTTATATCAAACGACTTCCCTTTACTAGTCGATATCTCTATCATTCATTTTTTCTTTATTATAAATAAAAAAGCCCGACATGAACATCGTCGGACCTTATAAACCAAGATAACTTATGCCAATCATAAGTAAAAAGAATATTACAGATAAAATTATTGTTAATCTATGCAAGAATAAATCGACGCCACGTTGTTTTTGTTTACCAAATAACTGTTCTGCGCCGCCACTGATAGCACCTGAAAGTCCATTACTTTTTCCTTCTTGGAGTAATACAACAGTCACTAATGCAATACAATCTATAATTAATAATACGACGAAAAATGTATGCATAAAAATTGTCCTCCATTCATTATATACGAATCGAATTATAACACATATTCGTATTGTTTATCAATCTTCTATCGATTGAACGTACTTTTACGCTTAATTGATACGACTAACATATACGCTGCTAAAATAAGTGAACCAATCACTACAATTAAAATAGGTAATATAGCTATCACACTTTTAACATCTAATATCGCTTGTACAACCATGTATAAATTGACGAGTGTAAAGAAAGCATTTGAAATATATACTGCAAACATAAACCACCACAAATATGGATGGCGATTCCAATATGCAATGACACCTGATAAATAAGCTAATAAATACATGACACCGTCAAATCTAAAACTGTTTAATACTTGATTTACTGAATTAGTCGTTGTCTTTTGACCTGCTAGTGATAACAACGTTTTAACTGTTGTAGCATCTAACACGATAAAATTATGAATGATTAACAATATGAAAAATATAAGTGAACTGATAGCTATTACATTTCCTGTAACGACTTCTCTTTTTGTTGTTTCAGCCATTATCGTTCTCCTTTTATAAATGAATACTTACATTATTATACCAGTTTGTATATATAAGTTAAATCATACTTATTGATATGCATTTAATTGAATAGACTCAATAACATAAGCATATTAAAAACCCGTTACAGCCTCAACTCTGTAACGGGTTATGTTTCTAGGATGCACATCCTAGATTTTTAGCGTGAACTCAATAATTTTAAAGTTAAAACAAAACTTATTTATCTAAATTGTAGAATGATTTAATACCATCAAATTTAGCAGTTTCGTATAATTCATCTTCAATACGTAATAATTGATTGTATTTAGCAATACGGTCAGTTCTTGATAATGAACCAGTTTTGATTTGACCAGCGTTTGTAGCAACAGCGATATCAGAAATTGTTGTATCTTCTGTTTCACCAGAACGGTGAGAAACTACTGCTGTGTAACCAGCTTTTTGAGCCATTTCGATTGCATCGAATGTTTCAGTTAAAGTACCGATTTGGTTAACTTTGATTAAGATTGAGTTACCAATACCTTGTTCGATACCTTTTGATAAGATTTCAGTGTTAGTTACGAATAAATCGTCACCAACTAATTGTACTTTATCACCGATACGTTCTGTAAGTTGTTTCCAACCTTCCCAGTCGTTTTCGTCCATACCGTCTTCAATAGTGATGATTGGGTATTTGTTAATTAATTGTTCTAAGTAGTCAACTTGTTCAGCTGCGCTACGTTTCGCACCATGTTCACCTTCGAATTTAGTGTAGTCATAAACACCATTTTCGTAGAATTCTGATGAAGCACAGTCAAATCCTAAGAATACTTCTTCACCTGGTTTGTAACCAGCAGCTTCGATAGCTTGGATAATTGTTTCTACAGCATCTTCTGTACCTTCAAATTTAGGAGCGAAACCACCTTCGTCACCTACTGCAGTTTCTAATCCACGTTTACTTAAAATTGATTTTAAGTTATGGAAGATTTCAGCGCCCCAACGTAATGATTCTTTGAATGATTCAGCACCTACTGGTAAAATCATGAACTCTTGGAATGCAATCGGCGCATCTGAGTGAGAACCACCGTTAACGATGTTCATCATTGGAACTGGTAATTGTTTACCGTTAAATCCACCTAAGTATTTGTATAAAGGTTGACCTAATAAGTCAGCTGCTGCTCTAGCTACGGCGATTGATACACCTAAAATAGCATTAGCACCTAATTTACCTTTATTTGAAGTACCGTCTAATTGAATCATCATTTTGTCGATAGATACTTGATCTAATACTGAGAATTCACCTTCAACGATTTCTGGTGCGATAATTTCATTTACGTTTTCAACAGCTTTAGTAACACCTTTACCTAAGTAACGTGATTTGTCACCGTCACGTAATTCTACTGCTTCGTGTTCACCTGTAGAAGCACCTGATGGTACTAATGCACGGCCGAAAGCGCCACTTTCAGTTAATACTTCTACCTCAACTGTTGGGTTACCACGTGAGTCTAAGACTTCGCGAGCGTAAACATCTGTAATAATTGGCATGTTTAATTTCTCCTTTAAATATATGATTTAAAGCTATTATAGCTTTATTTATTTAATTAATAAAATGATAATACATGTTGTTAACGAAAAGTTAACAAACAAGGGAACTAAATCCCTTATTTGAAACACATTTTCTATAAATTAATGATTAATTAATGATTCACCTGTCATATCTTCAGGTTGTTGAACATTTAATAAATCTAATAATGTTGGAGCTAAGTCACCTAAACGACCAGTTTCTCTTAAAGTTACGCCTTCTTTTGTAACAATAACTGGAACTGGGTTAGTTGTATGTGTAGTCATTGGTTGATCATCATCTGTTAAGACTTGGTCAGAGTTACCATGGTCTGCAGTGATAATCGCATGACCACCCATATCGATAATTTTATCTACAACTTCACCTAAACATTCATCAACAGCTTCGATAGCTTTGATTGTTGGCTCTAACATACCACTGTGACCAACCATGTCAGGATTAGCAAAGTTTAATAAGATTAAATCTAAATCGCCTTTGTCTAATTCTTCTAATAAGGCATCTTTTACTTCATATGCGCTCATTTCTGGTTTTAAGTCGTAAGTTGCAACTTTAGGTGAATCGATTAAACGTCTACGTTCACCTTCAAATTCAGCGTTACGACCACCACTCATGAAGTAAGTGACATGAGGGAATTTTTCAGTCTCAGCAATACGTAATTGTGTAAGATTATTATCTTGAGCAACTTCACCAATTGTATTTTTAAGGTCTACTTTTTCAAATACAACTTCAGCATCAACGTCATCATTGTATTTTGTAAATGTAGCGTAGAATAAGTCATTAACTCGTTCTACTTTGAAACCTTCAAATGCTTTATTAGTGAATACTTCTGATAATTGAGCAGCTCTGTCTGGACGGAAGTTATAGAAGATAACTGCATCTCCGTCATTAACGCCATCATTTTGTCCTTCAACGATAAATGGTTCAACAAACTCATCTGTTAAATCTTTATCATAGTTCGCTTCTACACCTTCTTTAGCAGTAGCGAATGTAGGACCTTCAAAATTACGAATTGCGTTGTAAGCTTTTTCTTCACGATCCCAACGTTTATCACGGTCCATTGCATAATAACGTCCAGATACTGAAGCGAATTGGCCTACACCTAATTCTTTAAATTTAGCTTCTGTTTCTTCGATATATTTAATTGCAGATTTTTGATCAACGTCACGTCCATCTAAAAATGCATGTACATATACTTTTTCTACACCTTGCTTTTTAGCTAATTCTAAAATAGCAAATAAGTGTTTATAATGACTGTGAACACCACCATCTGATAGTAAACCGAATACATGTAATGCTGAATTGTTGTCTTTCACATGTTTCACTGCGTTATTTAAAACATCATTTTCGAAGAAATCTCCGTCTTCGATTGATTTGTTAATACGAGTTAAACTTTGATAAACAATACGTCCAGCACCAATATTCATGTGTCCTACTTCAGAGTTACCCATTTGACCTTCAGGAAGACCAACATCTAATCCACTTGCTTCTATTTGAGTAGTTGGATATTTATTGTAGTAACGATCAAAATTAGGTTTGTTTGCTAATTTTACAGCGTTACCGTGCTCACTTTCACGATTTGCAAAACCATCTAAAATGATTAAGGCAGTTGGTTTTTTTGCCATAATTATTTTGCACCTTCTAACAATTGTTCAAAATCTTCTACTTTTAATGAAGCGCCGCCTACTAACGCGCCGTCGATATCTGATTGAGCCATGTATTCTTTGATGTTGTTAGGTTTAACACTTCCACCATATTGAATACGAGTTGCATCAGCTACATCTTGGCTTGATAAGTCTGCAATTGTTTTACGAACATGTGCACACATTTCATTAGCATCTTCAGATGTAGATGATTTACCAGTACCGATAGCCCAGATTGGTTCATATGCAATCACAACTTGTTTAAGTTGCTCATTTGATAAACCTTCAACAGCTTTCTTAACTTGGTTACCTACAACTTCATTAGCTTTACCACTTTCACGTTCTTCATCTGATTCACCAACACAAATGATTGGTGTCATACCGTGATTGAAGATAGCGTGCGCTTTTTTATTAACTTCTTCGTCTGTTTCGTGGAATAAGTCACGACGTTCAGAGTGTCCGATGACAACATATTTCACGCCTAAATCAGCTAATGCTACTGGAGAAGTTTCTCCTGTGAAAGCACCATTATCTTCAAAATATGCATTTTGAGCACCGATTTGTAAGCCTTTAGCTTTACCATCTTTAACTGCTGTGATTAATGCATCTAATTGAATTGTTGGTGCACAAATTACTGATTCAACTTCTTTAGGATCAGGTAATGTTGATAATTCATTAACGAAATCTTTAGCTTCTTGAACTGTTTTGTTCATTTTCCAGTTACCTGCGATAATTGGTGTTCTCATTCAATACACTCCTTAATATTTTAATGTTTATTGGTATACTATATATCTTTCAACATTCGTTTTCCCGAATATGTCTGAGAAAAACACAACATTTTATAGATATTATTTATTGTTGATTGCTTTAATACCAGGTAATTCTTTACCTTCTAAGTATTCTAATGATGCACCGCCACCAGTAGAAATGTGAGTGAAGTTATCTTCAAATCCTAGTGAGATTGCTGCTGCTGCAGAATCACCACCACCGATAATTGTCACGGCATCTTTTAAGTTAGCGATTGACTCACATACACCGATAGTACCTTGAGCAAAGTTACTAAATTCGAATACACCCATAGGTCCATTCCATACTACTGTATGCGCACCTTGTAATTCTTTGTTAAATAATTCAACAGTTTTAGGACCAACATCCATTGCTTCTTGGTCTTTAGGAATATCATCAATTGATACTTCAGTGATTTCTGCATCATTTGAGAATTCTTTTGCTACTTTAGCGTCAACAGGTAATACGATTTGGTCTCCATTGCTTTCTAATAATTCTTTAGCAAAGTCAATTTTGTCTTCTTCTAATAAAGATAATCCAATTTCTTTACCTTGTGCTTTAAGGAATGTATAAGCCATTCCACCACCGATAAGGATTTTATCAGCAATGTTTAATAAGTTTTTGATTACGCCGATTTTATCAGAAACTTTAGCACCACCAAGGATTGCTACCACTGGTTTGTGTGGATCGTTAACTACGCCACCAATGAATTTAATTTCTTTTTCCATTAAGAAACCAGCTGCAGTTTCTAAATGAGTAGAAATACCTACGTTAGAAGCATGTTCACGGTGAGCAGTACCGAATGCATCATTTACAAATACGTCACCTAATGAAGCCCAGTATTTACCTAATTCTGGGTCATTTTTAGATTCTTTTTTACCATCTAAATCTTCAAAACGAGTATTTTGTACTAATAATACATCGCCAGCTTTAAGATCTTTGATTGCAGATTCTAATTTTTCGCCACGAGTTTCAGGTACAAATACAACGTCTTTATCCAATTTTTTAGATAAATCATCTGCAACAGGTTTTAATGTTAATGATTCTTTGTCGCTTTCTTCTTTCACTTTACCTAAGTGTGAGAATAAGACAACTTTACCACCTTGTTCGATGATGTATTTGATTGTTGGTAATGCTTGAACAATACGGTTATCGTTTGTGATTTCACCATCTTTTAATGGTACGTTGAAGTCCGCACGAACTAATACCGTTTTGTCTTTAAGTTCTAAATCAGAAACTATTTTTTTAGCCATTTTCATTTCCTCCTTTAATTAGGAAAACATATATTAAAAAATAAGCGGAGAAGCGTTTGTGCTCCCCGCTTACTCATAAGCTTTATTATAAAATTTAACAGTTAAGAGCACTAGTTAAATTAACTATGCTTTAATTATTTAGATAACTCAGCTAATTTGTTTAAAGTACGTACTAATTGAGCAGTGTATGACATTTCATTGTCGTACCAAGCAGCTACTTTAACTAATTGACGACCACCAACAGCCATTACACGAGTTTGAGTTGCATCGAATAATGAACCGTAAGTCATACCAACTACATCAGAAGATACGATTTCGTCTTCAGTATAACCGAATGATTCGTCAGAAGCTTGTTTCATTGCTTCGTTAACTTGTTCAACTGTTACGTCTTTTTCTAATACTACTGTTAATTCAGTTAATGAACCAGTTGCAACTGGAACACGTTGTGCACCACCGTCTAATTTTCCGTCGATTTCAGGAATTACTTTACCGATTGCTTTAGCAGCACCAGTTGAGTTAGGGATGATGTTTTCTGCTGCAGCACGAGCACGACGTTTGTCGCCTTTTCTGTGTGGAGCATCTTGAGTATTTTGGTCACCAGTGTAAGCGTGGATAGTTGTCATTAAACCTTCAACTAAACCGAACTCATCACTTAACACTTTAGCTACAGGAGCTAATGAGTTAGTAGTACATGATGCACCTGATACTACTGTTTCAGAACCATCTAATTCATCGTGGTTAGTGTTGTAAACGATTGTTTTTAAGTCACCAGTTGCTGGAGCTGAGATTAATACTTTTTTAGCACCTGCATCAACGTGAGCTTGTGCTTTATCTTTGTCAGTATAGAAACCAGTACATTCTAATACTACGTCGATATCTAAGTCTTTCCAAGGTAATTTGCTTGCATCTGGTTCATCAAAAGATTTAACTTCTTTACCGTTAACACGGAATCCACCGTCGATAACTTCTACTTCACCAGTGAAGCGACCTTGCATAGTGTCATATTTTAATAAGTGCGCTAACATATCGTCATCAGTTAAGTCGTTTACTGCAACTACTTCTAAACCTTCTACGTCTTGAATTCTTCTAAATGCTAAACGACCAATTCTACCAAAACCATTAATTGCTACTTTTACTGCCATTATAATGGCCTCCTTTAATAATGATATTTAAAAAGCTTTGAACTTTTTATTCCTAATTTAGTATTACTTTCGCCGCAGCTTCATCAGTGATTAACACTGTGTTGTCAGGGGCAATTGTTAAGTAAGCTTTAATTGCTTCACCTTTAGATTGTCCACCTGCCACTGCAAAGGTAAAATCTTTGGACTCAAGATCTTCTAATTGTAATCCGATTGTCTTTACTTTGTGGACAACATGACCTTGAGCATCAAAATAATAACCAAATGCTTCACCCACGGCTTGGTGATGTTGAAGCTTATCAATCACATCTTTATGTGACTGTCGTCGATGCGCCATCTTCAGCGCATCACCAATACCATGAATCGTTACATTCGCTTGTTTAATTTTATCCAATGTATGACTGACTGAAGGTTCTAACATTAATGTATTATATGTAGATTCACTTACGTTATCTGGTACATATAATGTTGTGTAATATCCCCCTGCTTGTTGTGCCATACTTGATGCAATCGTATTTGCTTGATATACCATATTTTCACCAAGACCACCACGAGCAGGTACGAAAAACACGTTAAATGGTAGTAAATGAATAGATTCACTTACATAAGCCATAGTTGAACCACCAGTTACTGACACAATCGCGTCTTCGTATAAACTACTTTCTAATAACTGGCCAGCCTGTCTGCCCATTTCTCTTTTAACTGATTGTTTCTCGTCTGAATCACCAGGGACAACATGAACTTCTTTTATGTTGTACTTTTCTTTAATAGCGTTAGCCATTTTGTGATCATCTGAATAATGATTGAAATAATCATTTAATTGATTGATTACCTCTTTACCCTTTTCAGTGATTTCCATTCCTGTTGATTTAACTTTGATTAGTTCTTGTTTTTTTAACAAATCTGTTTCAGAACGTAGAACTCTTTCCGTCAAATCCATATGTTCACTTAAACTACGTCGTCCAACTGGCTCATTTTGAGAAATAGTAGCTAAGATTGAAAAACGACGATACATCTTTTCGACCAAATCTGGAATAAGTTCCTGTTGAATTTCGATCAAATCTTTCACTACTCTTTCCTCCTTGTATATTTCTAAAGGATGAGTCAATATTGCTTGAATCATAGAGGATTGACGTTTGAAGTCCCACGTGGGACAAAATCTAACCTCTTTACAATTGCAATAGTACTATTATGCGAATTAAAATGCAAGTAAATCCGCTCAAAATTTTCCAAATATTGTGTAAAGCGATTTCATTTACTTTAGGCACGGTTACGTGAATTAAATCACTTACACATGGTATTTTAAGCTACTTATCAACTTTTAGTTGCGCACTACTAAGTTGATAAATATGATTCTTCACATTGATAATATTACCCTTTATGTTACGAGTTAACCATCTCGTAATAAAGCAACAATTCATTTATAATCTAGTATTTTTCATTTATAATCCATATAAAGATAACTCTTTTTGAAAGAAGGTTTAATTTATATTGAGTACTGATGAGGAAAATAAAATAGAAGTTATAGATCCAACTGATCCACGTTATAAAGATGATGAACATTTTCATCAAAATCGCTATGACGACAACAAATCCAATCATCAAGTTTATACATATGGATGTACACACACGGGGTGTGGCTGTACTATTGGTTGTTCTACTTTGATGTTCATTTCTCTTATAATCACAATGTTAATTTATTGGTTATTTTAAATGGTGTTTGATATATAGTACTGAAATTACTTACTTTTTAAACATAGAAAAAGCCGATAAGGTCAGTACATTAACTTGCGAATTGCAATTGTACGAAATACCTTATCGGCCTTTTATTTTTATTCATCAGATTTATTGCTAGATGAACTATTTTGACTTTGTGAACTTTGATTATTGCTAGATTGTTGTGATGCACTACGTTGCGTATTATTATTTGAGTTATTCTGTGTTGATTGTTGGGCACTTGGCTTTTCTTGAGTACTTGGTTTAGGTTGTGAACTTGGTTTTTCTTGAGTGCTTGGCTTTTGTTGTGTGCTTGGTTTATCTTGCGTGCTAGGTTTTTCTTGGGTACTTGGTTTCTCTTGAGTACTTGGCTTTTCTTGCTTGCTTGGTTTTTCTTTAGTCGGTGATTCTTTAGTTTTATTATCTACTTTTGGTTGTTGTTGTGTCTTAGGCTGTTGTGATTTTGGTTGTTGAGTAGAAGGTTGTTGCTGTGTTGTTGGTTGTTGTGATGGTTGTTGTTGTGTATTTTGCTTTTCATTAGACTTTTTGTCAGACGATTTTTCTTTTTTATCTTTGTCGTCTTTGTCCTTTTTATCTTTTTGTTCTTGCTTTGTCTCATTATTTAATCGTTCATTAGCTTTCTTTGAATGATCTACAAATGAAAATATAGCAAATGTTAAGCCACCTAGTAGCAATAATACGATAATGATACTAATAATTTTCGCGATGCCACTCATACCTTTTTTACCTTGATTGTCGTACTCATTAAAATCTTGCTTTGACATATTCTCCCTCACTTTAAACATGGAATATCATATTATTATAAATAAATTTATATCTTAAGTTGTCGTTATGTTTTATTCATCAAAAATTTATATTTAGGATTTCGATAGAATTAGCAAATTACTCTTTACTTAATCTTATCTCATTTATGATAACATCATAATGAAGAAGAAACATCCATTTTAAACTTTTTTAATATAAATTTAATAGGAACGGTTTGTGATAATAATGAAGAAAATGATTGAAGATCACTTTGAGACTCATACTAATGATAACCACAAAATTACAATAAAAAAGATGTTGATAACTAATGATCAACATCAAAATAATACGCCCCTCTTAAGTAATAGCTGGTTTTATATCATCATTTTTTTGATACTTTTCACTTTCATTTGGTTTTTTCAATAAAATTCACGTTTAATAATTAAATGATTTCTATAAATATGCACACAATTTTTTATTAAGTTTATTTCTGTAAAAAGATGTAAAAATCATTTAAAATAATAATAAAGAGAGAAAAAAAGACCCATACGTTGCTCGCATGGGCCCACTACTAAAGGGAGTCAAAATTTACCTTCGCTAGTATATTATGGGGTATACTCATACTAATTAAGAGATGTTTAATTAATTTCCGAAGGTACAAATCAATTATAACTTAACAGAAATTTTTTTAAATACGAATATAAAAAAGTATTTGACATATTGTTGGCTAAAAATTGGATAAATTTTGAATAATAAGAATCACTACTAACTATTAATAAGGTTAGAATTTTTTATTGAGGTGAGATAATGAAACAATATTTAATAACTGGTGGAACTGGCATGGTAGGTTCTCACTTAGTGAATGAAATTAAGAAATCAAACGCTCATATTACTATTTTGACTCGACACGATGAACAATCGAACGATCCTCAGATTTCATATGTGAATTGGTCTAAAAACGGCTGGGAAAGTAAAGTGTCTGACATCGATATCGTTATCAATCTAGCTGGTGCAACACTTAATAAACGTTGGACTAAAGACTACAAACAAACATTGATGTTAAGCCGAATTCAATCTACACAGGCTCTTTTTGAATTATTTAAAGAAAGAGAAAAGAAACCAGAAGTATTATTTAATGCCAGTGCAATGGGATATTATCCTCCTAATTATCACCATAGTTATACAGAACTTTTTAAAACATTACCGTTCGACTTTTTATCAGATATTGTTTATCAATGGGAAAGATTTGCTAAGCAATTCGAAGCACTTGGAACAAGAGTCGTTTTAGGTCGATTTGGAATGATTTTATCTAATGATGGTGGCGCATTACAAACTATGAAATTACCTTATCAATTTTATGTCGGTGGTAAATTAGGATCTGGTTTCCAATGGTATTCATGGATTCACATTGATGATTTAACACGTGCAATATTATTTACAATCGGTAATGACAAAGCCAAAGGGCCATTTAACTTAACTGCACCAATACCTGAACGTCAGAATTTATTCGGTTATACGTTAGCTCGTGCAATGCATAAACCTCATGAAACATGGGTCCCAAGCTTTGCAATGAGATTAGTACTTGGTGAGATGTCTACTGTTGTTTTAGATACACAAAAGGTATTACCAAATAAACTCGAAGCACTAGGATTTAATTTCATGTATAATAATCTTAAAAATGCACTAGATGATTTAATCAGAAATTAAATTAAGAGGTATAACAACAATGGAAAATAATCAAAATGACAAACTCACATACATTTTAATGATAATAGCAGGTCTAATCTGTATTTTGAATGGTGTCTTAGTATTTGATCAAACAGTAATTATGATATTACTCTCTGTCCTATTTATCATTATTGGTCTTATAGTCTCGTATATTTCAATTAATGGATTAAGACATAAGTTAAAATAGTTAATTTCAAGCAAATCAATTTAAATAAAAAAGAAGTCAGGACCTTAAATGATTGTCCTGACTTCTTTTTGTTGAACTTCGATTAATATGTCTAATTAAATAGAAATATTATTGTTTACCTTCTGGTTCCATAACTTCATCAACTAAACCGTATGCTTTAGCTTCTTCAGCTGTTAAGAAATTGTCACGGTCAGTATCTTGTTGGATTTTTTCAATAGATTGACCTGTTCTTTCAGCAAGGATACGATTTAATTTTTCACGAGTTTTTAAGATATGGTTGGCAGCAATCTCGATTTCAGTTGCTTGACCTTGTGCACCACCTAATGGTTGGTGAATCATTACTTCAGCGTTTGGTAAAGCATAACGTTTACCTTTTGCGCCTGCTGCTAATAAGAATGAACCCATTGACGCAGCCATACCAATACAAATTGTTTGAACATCTGGTTTGATATGTTGAATTGTATCATAGATAGCAAAGCCAGCTGTCACGCTTCCCCCTGGTGAATTGATATATAAGTAAATATCTTTTTCAGAGTCTTGAGCTTGTAAGAATAATAATTGAGATACAATTGAGTTAGCAACGTTATCATCAATTTGTGAACCTAACATAATAATACGGTCTTTTAATAATCGTGAATAAATGTCATACGCACGTTCACCACGATTTGTTGTTTCAATAACTGTAGGAATTAAATTCATCTATATTTCCTCCTTGTAATAACTGTTACTTCATATTTTAACCTAAAAGTCAAAAATGGTCAAAAATAAAGTTCTTTTAGTTTAATTGCTAATTGACGTTAAGTGAATTACTTTTGTACACTAGAAATAACTATTTTTGATTGTACTGATTTTATATCGTTTAGTACAGAAATAAGCTTTATCTATTTTCCCCTTGTAGTGTAATGGATAACACATAAGATTCCGGTTCTTAGAATAGGGGTTCGATTCCCTTCGAGGGGGCTCATATATGGTTAAATACAAAGACTGCTATGCAGTGAATCAAATTAACAGAAGAAAGCCATGATCTTCATATATAGAATACATGATTATACAATGTGTTCTATATATGAGACATGGCTTTTAGTTTTATCATATATAATATATTTTTCCTGAATCTCGTACCAATGGTATAGTGATTTTTATAATTCAATCTTCTCGCCGTTACGGATTTTATCTGCTAATTCGTTTAATTTTCTTAATCGATGGTTCATACCTGATTTAGAAATAGGTCCTGTGGAAATCATTTCACCTAATTCTTTTAAAGAAATTTCTTGATGTTCAACTCTTAATTTCGCGACTTCACGTAAACGATCTGGCAAATTATCTAAACCAATTTCTTGGTCAATTAATTGAATACTTTCAACTTGTTTCATAGCTGCGCTTACAGTTTTATTTAAATTGGCTGTTTCACAGTTTACTAATCGATTAACGGAATTTCTCATATCACGTACAATACGTACATCTTCGAATTTGAGCAGTGCTTGATATCCACCAATTAAACTTAAAAAGTCAGATATTTTTTCCGCTTCTTTTAAATACACGATACTACCCTTTTTACGTTCAAGATGTTTTGCATTTAATTCGTAACTATTCATCAACTTAGTTAATCCTTCAGAATGATTCTCAAATTGAGAAAAGATTTCTAAATGATATGAAGATGTTTCAGGGTTATTGACTGAACCCCCTGCTAAAAATGCGCCACGTAAGTAACTACGTCTCATCTCATCATCCTGAATCATTTCTGGATCAATTTCATGTGTAAATACGCCTTCTTTTAAAATTCCTAATTCATCAAGAATTTCTCTTGCTTTCATCTTTGTACGACAAATGTAAATATTATTTTTCTTCAATTTCATTTTTTTACGTACTAATATTTCTACTTCAACATTAAAGATACGCTTAATCAGTGAATAGATTCTTCTAGCAGTTGTGGCATTTTCAGTTTGAACATTTATCACAAACTGTTGATTGGACAAACTAAGTGCCCCATTCATACGAATTAATGCACTGAGCTCTGCTTTCGCATTAGCTTCATCTACATCTATACGAGTTAATTCATTTTTCATATCTGATGCAAAGCTCATAGAACACTCATTCCTTCCTATCATCGCCTACACGATTTTTTCGCAATGACTTTTTTCTAAATTAATCTCAATTAAATTATTTTTCATTCATTGAATTTACTGTCTTAAATAATTTCTAACTCTCATATCCGCTCATCATGACTACTACTGACGTTTGCTATTAGGATCAAATTGAATAGTACTAATTAATTCAAGTGCGACTTCATATATCATAGTAGATAATACTTTAGTATTGTGTCGTACTAAGTGTTCGTCTGATATTTCAACTAGATTAGAAGCAGTAATCACTTTAATACCGTCCTGTTTTAATTCATCAACATTAACGGCAACGGGTTCTGAATGTTTTTCTTTATATTTTTGTAAAACCTTATCATTAAATTGATCAGTACAACAAATGACGTAATCGACAAATGATTGACCTGTTTGTCGATGTAGTGCATTAATATGTTCTTTAACATCATAACCATCTGTTTCCCCTGGTTGTGTCATTACATTAGATACATATAGTTTAGGCGCAGAAGAATTTAACAATGCATGTGATATACCTTTCACACATAAGTTAGAAATGACACTCGTATATAACGAACCTGGACCTAAAACGATTAAGTCTGCTTCTTCTAACGCTTCCACTGCTTCTTCCATAGGTTCAACATCGTCTGGTTCTAAAAAGACTTTGTCTATTTTTTTCTGCATTTTAGGTATATTAGATTCACCGTATACAATATCTCCGTCTTCCATAATGGCATTTAATTGCACACTGGAATTAGTTGATGGGATCACTTTACCTTTAATATTTAATACTTTACTTAATTCTTTAATTGCATGTCCAAAATCATTCGTAATGTTGGTCATACCAGCGATTAATAAATTACCTAATGAATGTCCACTGATTTGATTTTCTTCAAATCGATATTGGAATAATTGTGTTAACACTGATTCCGAGTCACTAAGCGCTGCAATAACGTTTCTAATATCTCCAGGAGCTGGAATATCCATTTCATTTCGAATTTTACCTGTACTACCACCATCGTCTGCGACCGTGACAATAGCGGTAATATCAATTGGAAATTCTCTTAAACCTCTAGCTAATACTGATAAACCAGTTCCTCCGCCGATTAATACTACTTTCATTCTTCTCATTGATGATCGCCACTTTCGATATGTGCATCTCTGTGATGAACATAAACGTTATAATCAAAAATCTCGTTTAGATATTCACCTAAACGTTTAGTTAGAGCTACTGAGCGATGTTGGCCTCCAGTACATCCAATAGCTATGACTAATTGAGATTTACCTTCTTTTTTGTAACCAGGAATCATGAATTTTAATAAATCCGTTAGTTTATCAAAGAATATTTCAGTTTCTCTCCATTTCATTACATAGGTATACACTTCTTCGTTTAATCCAGTTAATGGACGTAACTCTTCTACATAATAAGGATTAGGTAAAAATCGCACATCAAATACTAAGTCAGCATCCATTTGAATACCATGTTTAAATCCAAAGCTCGTTACGTTAATCGTAAATGTTTCAAAATCATCATTCTCATAATAATTAACAACTCGTTCTTTTAATTCTTTAGGTTTAAGTTGGCTCGTATCAATCACATAATTGGCGATGCTTCTAATTTGTGAAAGCTGTCCACGTTCTTCATTTATGGCTTCTATTAATGAACGTTGTCCTTGTTCATTTAATGGATGCGCACGTCGTGATTCTTTATATCTTGAAATTAATTTTTCTGTAGTAGCTTCTAAAAACATGACATCAACGATAACGTCATTTCTACTTTTGATTAAATCTATTTCTTTCACAAGTGATTTAAATAATTCTTTTCCTCTTAAATCTATAGCAATTGCCACTTTTTGTAATGAAGGGTTACCTTGCTCCATTAATTCAACGAATTTAGGCAATAACACAGGTGGTAAATTATCTACACAGAAATAGCCTATATCTTCTAAACTTTGAATGACTAGAGATTTACCAGCACCTGACAATCCAGTTACTACTAATAGTTCACTTTTTCCCATTTCTTTTTCAGAATTCATCATTTCATTGGTCACCGCCAGTTATTTGAAATTTGTACATTAATAGCTCCATCATACCACACTCAAATTCACAAAGGAACGTTCCTAAGACTTAGAAAAAAGCTAGAACAACAAATGGATTATTGACATTATAATCCTCCCATTGCTCTAGCTTAAATTACTGTTGTGATAAATGGTATTTAATTTATACTTCTAATTTATCTTTGATAGCTTCTATATAATCTGCCGCACTTTGAGCTGCAATACTACCGTCGCCTGTTGCAGTCACAATTTGACGTAATCCTTTATCTCTAACGTCACCAGCTGCATAGATACCTGGTACATTTGTACTCATATCAGCTTCAGTTACAATATAACCATTTTCATTTGTAATACCTAAATTAGTAAATGGTGCTGTTAGTGGTTTCATACCGATATAAATGAATACACCATCTGCATCATAAGTAACTTCAGAACCATCTTTAGTTGATTCCAAAGTAACTGATCCTACTTTGCCGTCTTTGTCATTGATTGTTTTTAAAGTATGGCTCCAAATAAAATCAATTTTATCATTTTTAAATGCACGGTCTTGTAAAATACTTTGAGCACGTAATTGATCTCTTCTATGAACAATAGTAACTTTATCAGCAAATTTTGTTAAGAATGTACCTTCTTCAACAGCTGAGTCACCGCCACCAATAACAAATAAACGTTTGTTTTTAAAGAATGCACCGTCACATACAGCACAATAACTTACGCCACGTCCGCCTAATTCTTGTTCTCCTGGTACACCGATTTTTTTATATTCAGCTCCAGTTGAAATAATAACTGCGTGTGCGGTAATTTCTTTATTTCCTAAATTAACGACTTTATAATCGCCTTTATCTTCGATTGATTTAATATCACCATATTGATACGTAGCACCGAATTTTTTCGCATGTTCAAACATCTTAGTAGATAAGTCCGGTCCAGTAATCATTTCAAATCCTGGGAAATTCTCTACTTCTTCTGTATTTGCCATTTGGCCACCTGGCATACCACGTTCAATCATAACTGTATTTAAATTGGCACGTGATGCATAAACTGCAGCCGTCATACCAGCAGGGCCTGCACCTATAATTGCTACATCAAAATCTACTTCAGTCATTTACTTGCCCTCCTACTAAATAATCATTAAACGCATTATATATCAAAATAAGTATTTCATAAATTTATATGCTCAAAATATAAGTTATCGTTTTATCTAATTTGTAATGACTAATATCAAACCATTCTTTGATTTGCTTCTTAGTCAACTTCTGATTTGTTTGTTGGTAATACAAATATAAATATGCACCTAAATATCTTTCTACTTCAGTTAAATCTGCTTGATCAGCAATAATTGATTCAGCTTGATCTATCCATTGAACAAATAATGATGTATCATTTCGAAATTGGTCAAATTGATACATTTTTAGCATGCCACGATGAATAAAGTCCAATTTATTCAGGGTTAAACCTTGAACTAAATATGTTAAATATAATTTTTCGTAATCATTTAATGTTTCTAAAACAGCCCATATATCTTCTGTTATTAATATTTCTTTACCATTTAATTGATTTAAAAGGAAGATACCATACAATCTATAATGACTATCATCATCCATTAATAATGGTAAAATTCGTTGATCAAAGACATGTTTGCTTTCCTCTATAACCCAAGGTGGAAATCCTACATCCACTTTAGAAATTTGTAACAGTTTATTCCAAAATTGGATACTCTCATCTTTATTTCCTAGGTAATAGTAATTATAACTTAGGGCATTAAACATTTGTATTGAAGCAAATTTTCCTTTTTTATACAGTGGCAGCAGTAGCTTTTGTGAGGCATGGTATTGTTTCAAATAACTTAATACAATGCCTAATTTAAAGCTTTCATCATCATTCATTGGTACAACTTTACTTAATATATTCAAATAACGTTTATACTTGTCTTTTTCGTTCGTATTATAAAGTAATAAAGTATAATGACAAAGTGCATGGACATCTGAATTATCTTCATTTAATAGTTCTTCAAACATTTCCTTAGCAATATCATATTTGCTTAGGTATAAATAACACATTGCTAATAAATTTTTAATGACACGATGATTTTGTATGTCTTCTTCTTGATTTAATATATATGATTTTGCTTGCTCTAAACGACCTTGTGAAAATAAATATTGGAACAACAATTGGACTGCAAAAAGTTGTGCCTCTACTTCAATTTGATGTTCATTAGAATACGAAACATCAAACGTTTCTTCTAGTTCATCACGAAAGTCTTGATCATCTGTGATTAATACATAATTAATACCAAACAAGAATGCCTTGTTTGGTTCATTTAATTCAATGTTCAACTGACTCAATTCATAAAAACTATCAGCCACGCGTCTATCATTAATAATATTTTCATAGAATAAATGTTCCGCACGACTACCAAAACCTAGTTTAACTAAACATTGAGCATAGTTTAATTGAATATCAAAATCTTCAGGTGACAATTCTAGCACTTTACTATAATAATCAGCTGCTTTTTTAAAGTCTTGTTGTTTCCACTTTTGAGCTGCCATTTTGCGATAAAACGGTTCATCAAAAGCCATTGAAATAATTTTATTATTTTTTTCCGCCAAAGATTGTCACCTCCATATTCATTTTATTTGTATAGGGTTACCAAAAGCGACCGAATTACTCGGTACATCTTTAGATACAACTGTTCCTGCACCAATTTTTACATGATCACCAATAGTGACACCTGGAAGAATAGTAACATTAGCACCAATTAATGTATGACTGCCAATCGTTACCTTTCCATATTTAAATTCGTCTACTAAAATTTCATGCGTTAATATTGTAGTATTATAACCAATCACACTATTGTTGCCAACTGTTATTAGCTCTGGATAAAACAAATCTGGCACTACTTTAAACGCGAATACAGAATGATTTCCAATGCTCATTCCTAATAATTGACGATACATATTACTTTTCAATTTTAAGTTTGGCATGTACCGACAAATCTCGATAATAATCGTTTGTCTTAATACTTTAGGAAATTTGACTAAACGATAAATATGCCACAATGGATTCGTATGAGTTGTTTGATATTCACGATGCGGTTTTAATTTTCTCATATTTAAATTACACCTTCTGTTTAGGCCAACTTAATGGTCCAGCATTCTTATATGTGGGTGGTTGGTATTTGAAACGTCTATATAACATAAGTACCACACTGATAATAATTAAAATCACAGATACTAACTGAGCTACTCTAATATGACTTGTTAGCATTAAACTATCAGTTCTAAGCCCCTCAACAAAGAAACGTCCAATTGAATACCAAATTAAATATAAGAAAAATGTTTCGCCTAATTTTAAATGCTTTCTAATTGTAACTAAAATAATAAATCCTAAAACATCCCACACTGACTCATATAAAAATGTTGGATGATAATAATGTCCATCAATATACATATTATCAATTATAAATTGGGGTAAGTGCAACTGTTCTAAGAATGATTTTGATACTATACCACCATGTGCTTCATGATTCATAAAGTTACCCCAACGGCCTATACCTTGAGCTAAAATAATACTTGGCGCAACAATATCTCCAATTTGAAATGGATTTAAATTTTTCATTTTACAAACTATAATGCCAGTTATAAAACCACCTATTAATCCACCATGAATGGCTATACCGCCATGCCAAATTTTTGGTATTTCACCTGGATTTTGCATATAGTAAGGCCATTGGAAGATAACGAAATAAATACGTGCCACCATAAAACCAAATATTGCACAGTAGAAGATAACATCTACAAGTGTATCCTTGTGTAACCCTACTTTCTTTAATGCCTCTTGTGCCACAAAATAACCTAATAAAATACCGCAAGCAATAATAATGCCGTACCATCTTATTTGTAATGGGCCCAAATGAAATGCGATAGGATCAATATAACTTAACGTTAAATTCATCATCTAACTACTCCTCACTTTTATGACTGTTGCGAACAATTTCATCATTCAAGCGTTCGCTAAATTCTTCAGCTGTATTAATACCCATGATATTTAAACGATAGTTCATTGCGGCAACTTCAATAATCACTGCAACATTTCGTCCAGGTCTTACTGGAATAGTTTTTTTAGTTATTTCGGTATCTAAGATGCGTAATGTTTCTTCATTTAGACCAACGCGGTCATACAATTTTTCTTTATTCCAATTCTCCAAATTAATATTCAAGCGAATTTGCTTCTCAGTTAGGATTGAACCTGCACCAAATAATGTCATTACATTAATAATACCTAGTCCACGAATCTCTAATAAATGCTCAATCAGTTTTGGAGGTTTACCAATTAATTCATCTTTTGTAATTTCTCTAATTTCAACATTGTCATCTGCAACAAGTCTGTGACCTCTTTTAACTAATTCTAAAGCTGTTTCACTTTTACCGATACCTGAATCACCAGTGATAAGTACCCCAACACCATAAACGTCAACAAGTACGCCATGTAATGATGTTGTCTTTGCTAATTCATGTTCTAAAAACGTTGTTAAACGACTCATTAAACTGGTCGTTGCGTCTTTAGCAACAATAAGTGGTGTGTTAAGCTCTTTTGCAGCTTCAACAAGTTCATTAGGTGGTTCTAAACCTCGCGTTACAATGATCGCAGGCGTGTCTGGTCGACATAACTTTCTCATTCTACCTTGTCGCTCATCATCGGGTAATAAATTGTAAAATGATAACTCGGTAGTACCTAATAATTGAATTCGATCTGAAGCATAATGAGAGAAATATCCGGCCATCTCTAAACCAGGGCGAGAGATATCTGTATTCTTAATTGGTTTATTCAACCCTTCTTCACCAGCTATTAATTCTAAATTTAATACTTCAACTAATCTTTCAGTTGTTAACATGCGTTCACCTCTATATTGAATTGTTACTACAAATTCACTTTCTTTAATCATATCAAAAATCAAACTACTATCTATATTAAAAAGTTATATTAACTCAATGTTTAGAAAATAGTCATGTTTTATAAATGCAAAATCAACGTTAAATCTTTGATTGATTATCGTTTATAAGCAATAAAACAGTATCTACATTTTATTTAAATATGTATGGTATGAAAAAATCTTTTAAAAAAGATGATTCCAGTATACTCTGAAATCACCTTAATATAAATTATAACATCATTTTATTATGATTCATCTTCATTTCTATCTCTTTCTAAAACTGTTTTCAAGTATTGACCTGTGTATGAACCATCGACATTGGCAATATCTTCGGGTGTTCCTGTAGCAACAATTGTACCACCACCATCGCCGCCTTCTGGACCTAAATCTATAATGTGATCAGCTGTTTTAATAACATCTAAATTATGTTCAATAATGACAACTGTGTCACCATTTTCAACAAGTCGGTTTAAAACTTTTAGTAATCGACTAATATCATCAACATGTAAGCCCGTTGTAGGTTCATCTAGAATATAAATTGAACGTCCTGTTGATCGTTTATGCAATTCAGAAGCCAGTTTCACACGTTGTGCTTCGCCACCGGATAAAGTAGTAGCTTGTTGTCCTAAAGTAACATAACCTAATCCGACATCTACCAATGTTTGAAGTTTACGTTTAATCTTAGGTATATTTTCAAAGAAATGGGTCGCATCTTCTGCCGTCATTTCTAGTACATCAGCTATGTTTTTACCTTTATAAGTAACTTCTAATGTTTCTCTGTTATAACGTTTGCCATCACAAACTTCACAAGGGACATAAACATCAGGTAAGAAATGCATTTCTATTTTAATAATGCCATCACCTTTACATGCTTCACAACGACCACCTTTAACGTTAAAACTGAAACGTCCTTTTTGATAGCCTCGAATCTTAGCTTCATTGGTTTGTGCAAACACATCACGTATGTCATCAAATACCCCTGTATATGTTGCTGGATTTGAACGTGGTGTTCTACCAATTGGTGATTGGTCAATATCTATAATTTTATCTAATTGATCAATACCTTTAATTGACTCATAGTCTCCTGGCTTAACTTTAGATTTGTTGATTTTTTGTGCTAGAGATTTATATAATACTTCATTCACTAATGAACTTTTACCAGACCCTGAAACACCCGTCACTACAGTCATAACTGAAAGTGGGATATCTACATCCACGTTTTTCAAATTATTGCTTTTAGCACCCTTGATGCTAATTTTTTTATTAGTCACTTCACGTCTGTGCTCTGGGACATCAATTTTCTTTTTACCACTTAAATACTGCCCTGTTAGGGAGTGCTTATTTTTCATTACTTGTTTAGGTGTACCTTGAGCGACAATTTCACCACCATGGTTCCCTGCGCCAGGTCCAACGTCAACTAAATAATCAGCCGCGCGCATGGTATCATCATCATGTTCTACAACAATAAGCGTATTGCCTAAATCTCTCATTTCTTTAAGGGTTTTAATCAAACGATCATTATCACGTTGATGTAAACCTATAGATGGTTCGTCAAGTACATAGAGAACGCCAGTTAGACGAGAACCAATTTGAGTTGCTAAACGAATTCGTTGTGCTTCACCACCGGATAATGTACCAGACGCACGGTTCAATGTCAGATATTCTAGCCCTACATTATATAAAAATGTTAGACGAGAGATGATTTCCTTAAGTATTTGGTTCGCAATCGCTTGGTCTTGTTCTGAAAGTTCGATATTTTGATAATAATTCAAAGCTTCTTTAATTGAGTATTCAACAACTTCACCAATATTTAACCCTGCAACATAAACTGAAAGTGCCTCTTTACTTAAACGCTGACCATGACATGTCTCACATGGCAATTCAGTCATATATCGACTCATCATTTCTCTCGTATACTCAGACGGGGATTCATGGTAGCGACGATTGATGTTATTAACTACACCTTCAAACACCATTTTTCGTTTTCTTTGTCCGCCGCCGAATCGTTGGTTAAAAGTAAATTCAATTTCCTTATCTCCTGAACCGTGCATTAATATATTCTTTTGTCTATCGGTTAGTTTTTTATATGGTTTATCCATATTAATTTTATAGACTTCACATACACGTTTTAATAACGTTGGATAGAAATCTGAACTTGTAGGCTCCCATGGTTCAATTGCGCCTTCATTTAGGGTTTTATTTGGGTCAGGAATGACTAAGTCCATATCAACTGTTAATCGTTGCCCTAAACCATCACATGTAGGACACGCTCCAAAAGGACTATTAAAACTAAACATACGTGGCTCTAATTCACCTATGGAAAATCCACAAATTGGACATGCATGATTTTCAGAGAATTTTAATTCTTCCCCATCAATAATATCTACCGTTAAACTTCCTTCTGCAAGTTCAAGTGCTGTTTCTATAGAATCTGCTAATCTTGTTTCAATACCATCTTTAACGACTAATCTATCAACAACAACTTCAATAGTGTGGTTTTTATTTTTATCTAATTCAGGTACTTCGTTCACATCGACAATTTCACCGTCAACTCGCAAGCGAACATACCCTTTTTTACTTATATCTTCAATTAATTTTTCATGACTACCTTTACGATGGGAGATAACTGGTGCTAATAATTGAATTTTAGTTCGAGTTTCTAATTCTAAGATTCTATCTACCATTTGTTGAACAGTCTGTGATTCTATCTCAATATGATGATTAGGACAGTATGGTTTTCCTACACGAGCATATAGCAACCTAATATAGTCATATATTTCAGTCACTGTAGCAACTGTAGAACGTGGGTTCTTACTTGTTGTTTTTTGATCAATTGAAATCGCTGGTGATAAGCCTTCAATTGTGTCAACATCCGGTTTATCCATTTGACCTAAAAATTGACGTGCATAAGCACTTAATGATTCTACGTATCTTCTTTGACCTTCAGCATAAATGGTATCAAAAGCTAAAGAGGATTTACCTGAACCAGAAAGTCCTGTCATCACTATCAACTTGTCTTTAGGTAGTTCTATATCAACACCTTTTAAATTATGTGCTCTTGCACCTTTTACTACTATGGATGGTTCTCTCATTTAAATGTCACCCTTCTGATTTTAATTCGAATAACATATCTCTTAACTCTGTTGCTCTCTCAAAGTCTAAATCTTTAGCTGCTTTTTTCATTTCTTTTTCAATGTTTTCTATTGTTTTTTGACGTTCTTTTTTCGTCATTTTCTTAGGTACTTCTGTTTGTTTATTTTCATTTGTATCATCACTTTCGACGGTTGCACTAATGACATCATGAATTTTCTTATTAATTGTTTTAGGTGTAATACCGTGTTTTTCATTATGTACCATTTGTATATCACGACGTCTCTGCGTTTCATCAATCGCATATCTCATTGAATCTGTAATCTTATCAGCGTACATAATAACTTCACCACGATCATTACGTGCTGCACGTCCAATTGTTTGAATTAAGGAACGATTAGAACGTAAAAATCCTTCTTTATCTGCATCTAAGATAACAACCAATGAAACTTCGGGAATATCTATCCCTTCTCTTAACAAGTTAATACCAACAATTGCATCGTACGTACCCATACGTAAGTCTCTTATGATCTCAATTCTCTCTAGTGTTTTGATTTCCGAATGTAGATAATTAACTTTAATTCCTGCTTCTTTCATATATGTTGTTAAATCTTCACTCATTTTTTTGGTTAATGTGGTAACCAGTACTCTTTCATTTTTATCAATTCTATCTTGAATTTCACTCAACAAGTCATCAATTTGATTCTCTGTAGGACGTACATCAATTTTTGGATCTAACAATCCAGTAGGTCGAATAATCTGCTCTACCATTTCATCGGTATGTTCTATTTCATAAGGGCCTGGTGTTGCAGATACATAGACTAATTGATTCGTTTTTTCTTCAAACTCTTCAAATTTTAATGGTCTGTTGTCTAGTGCACTTGGCAATCTGAATCCATGATCAACTAAAACTTGCTTACGTGCTCTATCACCGTTATACATACCTCTCACTTGAGGTAGTGTCACATGTGATTCATCAATCATGATTAACCAGTCATCGCCAAAGTAATCAAGCAATGTATATGGCGTAGAACCTAATGGTCTTAATGTTAAGTGTACGGAGTAGTTTTCAATACCTGAACAGAACCCCATCTCACGCATCATTTCTAAATCATAATTAGTTCTTTGTTCTAATCTCTGTGCTTCTAAAAGTTTATTTTCATCTCTTAACTCTTTTAATCGTTCTTCTAATTCTTTTTCAATTCTTTCGATTGCAACTTTCATCTTTTCTTCACGTGTAACGAAGTGGGATGCTGGGAAAATTGCAAAATGTTCACGTTCTCTTATTACTTCACCTGTTAAATAATTCACTTCTCTAATACGATCGACTTCATCACCGAAAAATTCTACTCGAATACACATTTCTTCTCTTGAAGCAGGGAATATTTCGACCACATCGCCTCGTACTCTAAATGTACCACGTTGGAAGTCTATATCATTTCTTGTATATTGCACGTCAACTAGTTTTCTTAGTAATTCGCTACGTTCCATTTCCATGCCTACACGCACACTGACAACCAAATCTTTATATTCTTCTGGATTACCCAAACCATAAATACAACTCACACTTGCTATGATAATAACATCATCTCTCTCAAACAATGCGCTTGTTGCTGAGTGTCTTAATTGGTCAATTTCATCATTAATAGACGCATCTTTTTCAATAAATGTATCTGTCGATGGTACATACGCTTCTGGTTGATAGTAATCATAGTAACTCACGAAATATTCCACTCTATTTTCCGGGAAAAATTCTTTGAATTCACTATATAATTGGCCAGCCAATGTTTTGTTATGTGCAATGATCAAGGTTGGTTTACCTACTTGTTGTATTACATTACTCATCGTAAAAGTTTTACCTGTTCCAGTTGCACCAAGTAGTGTTTGATGTCTCTTGCCTTCTTTTACACCTTTAACAATTTTCTTTATTGCTTCAGGTTGATCACCTTGGGGATCAAACTCTGAATTTAATTTGAATGGATAATGTTCAACCATTACTACATACGCCTCCTGTATTGTTTACAACTCAACTTTTATCACTCGAGATCAGTGAATTCGTTTTTTAAAGAATATCGTCACTTAATATGTTATTTACTCATTACTTTCCCTAGTTAACCTCTTGTCATACATCATTTTGATAATATCGCTAAGGTAAATATTAACACTGAATTTATTTTCTATTTTAACAAATCTCTAGCTCAAAATACAAACATTTGTTCGCTAACTTTTTTATATTATAAGATAAATAAAAAACAAACATAGCTTAGCAAACTATGCTTGTTTTATACACTTTATTTTCAATCTATTTGTATATTAATCGAGTTTTATTCTTCTCTCTTATGAAATTCTAGTTGATCTATGATTAAATAACCTGCTAATAATGATACAACATCAATAAATATAATCCATTCATTATGAAAAAAGCCTTTATATATTGAGGTTGCGATTAATATTAAAGTTACAGAGGTACCTATCCATTTATTTTTAGTAACGACACTAAAAAGTACTATTAAAATACAAGGAAAAAATGCAGCACATGCATACCAAATCATTTATTTCACCTGTTTCTTTTATTTAGTATTGTCATCGTAGTTTCCCGTAATTCTGTTCTAGGAATGAAGTTTTCTGTTAGCATTTCTGGAATTACATTATCAATAAAATCTTGAACAGAAGCTAAATGATCGAATTGCATAATTGTTTCTAAACTCATTTCATAAATTTCAAAAAACAAAGGTTCTGGGTTACGTTTTTGGATTTCTCCAAATGTTTCATAAAGTAAATCGATTTTATCCGCTACAGCAAGTACTTGGCCTTCTAACGAATCATCTTTACCTTCTTGTAACCTTTGACTATATATGTCACGATATTGTTCAGGAATTTCTTCTTTAATAAAATTTTCTACCATTTCTTCTTCAACTTGTGAAAAAAGCATTTTTAATTCTCTACTTGCGTACTTTACTGGCGTTTTAATATCACCTGTAAAAACCTCTGCAAAATCGTGGTTTAGTGCTTTTTCATATAAGCTCTTCCAATCTATAACATTTCCATTATATTCTTCAACAGTGCCAAGATATTGAGCAATTTTAGTTACCTTGAACGAGTGTGCAGCAACATTATGCTCAAAATATTTAAATTTACCAGGCAACCTAATAAGCTTTTCCATGTCAGAGAGTCTTTTGTAATATTGATGTATGCCCATTCCGTGATGCCTCCTTCTTATTTAATCATAGATGAAACTTAGTTTCATTATACCAATCATCATCATGATTAAAAGCAATATCTTAATGCTGATTTCAACTTAATTGATTAATATTAAAATAAGCAGCAACGTAATAATATAAATTACGTTACTGCTATATAAAACTATAGTGCGTATTCAAATCTAATGAATGTAGTTGTAACTACCTGGATTTGTAATTGTTCTGTAAGATTTCACATTAAATCCACCGTTCCAGTTCATTTCAGAAACTGTAACTGTACCATTACTATTTACGCTTTCAACTACGCCTACATGGCCATAGCCACCCGAACCATTTGTTCCAGGATTAGATTGGAAAACAGCACCTGCAACTGGAATATTATTCACTTTGAAACCAGCATTTCTAGCATTTACTGCCCAACTACCAGCATCCCCCCATAAACTTCCAATAGGTTTACCTAACTCTGCACGGCGATTGAATGCATAATAAGTACAGTTCCCATAATTATATAAGTTGCCTGAATTACTTACAGAATACAAGCTAGCATCAGTGTCATTACTATATGATTGATTCGTTGTAACAAATGGTTGTGATGTTGGTCCACTTGTTACATCTACATATTGTTGACTTGCTGTTGGTGTTGGTTCTCCAACATAGTAATTGCTTGAATTATAAGTTGTATTATTAACTTGATATTGTGTTTCATATGGAGAAACAATAATGATATCCCCTGGAAAAATTAATGGTGTAACCCCAGGATTAAGACTATATAATTCATCTAAAGTAATATTATGATTTAAAGCGATTTGATATAATGTGTCACCAGGTTTGACGATATATTGACTAGCATTTTCAGTTCCAACTGATGCTATGTTTTCAGATGTATTCACATTAGGTACAGCAGTTTCTTCTTGAGCATCTGCAACATTGTTGAATGCGATACACGCTGCTACTGATGATAATGATAATAAAAACGTCTTCTTCATTAAATATGTCATTCCTTTGTTGTGTATTCTAATTTGTTGAATTTAATATAACACAATATTATTTTATAATGGTTAATGTTAAATTGATGTAATATATTTTTTATACACAATCATTTCAAGTGTCCTATTACATATCATCACAAATACATATATATCAGCTACTTTAGAGCAATTCATTGTTAGTTGGACTTTGTCATAATAATCAACTGAGTAATATTACAAGAGATGTTTTGCATAGATTCTGTCTATTTTAAAATTTCCAAAACAATTCATTATTCTTTTTATTTAAATAGCATGATTTTAAAACTACTATAGCTAATATAGAAGAAGCGTTTGAGACAATGATATGCCTCAAACGCTTCTTCTTTTATTTATTAATTTATCTATCCATTTGATGTCTTAAATACGCTTCAATAAACGGACCTATGTCGCCATCCATTACCGCATCCACTTTACCGGTTTCTTCATTTGTTCTATGATCTTTAACCATTGAATAAGGATGGAATACGTAAGACCTAATTTGACTTCCCCAACCTATTTCTTTTTGTTCACCACGTATTTCTGCCATTTCACGTTCTTGTTCTTCTAATTTAAGTTGGTACAATTTAGATTTCAACATTTTCATTGCAGCTTCACGGTTTTTAATTTGTGAGCGTTCATTTTGGTTATTAACTACAATACCTGTAGGATGGTGAGTGATTCTGATCGCTGATTCTGTTTTATTAATATGTTGACCGCCAGCACCAGATGCTCTGAAAGTATCAACTGTAATATCATCAGAATTGATTTCTATTTCAATCTCATCATTATCAAAATCAGGAATAACGTCACAAGACGCAAATGATGTATGGCGACGTCCAGATGAATCAAATGGTGAAATTCGAACTAATCGATGCACACCTTTTTCCGCTTTTAAATAACCATATGCATTATGCCCTTTGATTAATAATGTCACACTTTTAACACCCGCTTCATCACCTGGTAAATAATCCACGGTTTCAACTTTAAAGCCACTTTGTTCACAATATCGTTGATACATTCTTAATAACATACTTACCCAATCCTGCGATTCAGTACCACCTGCACCAGGATGTAATTCTAAAATTGCATTATTCGCATCGTATGGTCCATCTAATAATAATTGTAATTCAAAGTGATCAATCTCTGTTTTAAATTCGATGACATTATTTTCTAACTCTTGCTTCATATCTTCATCAAATTCTTCTTGTAACAATTCAACTGTTGCAGACATATCTTCCACGGTTTCTTCTAATTCATAATAACCATTTACCATTGATTTTAAAGCATTATTTTTATCGATAATATCTTGTGCTCTATTTTGATCATCCCAAAAGTTAGGTTCTGTCATCATTTCTTCATACTCTTGGATATTAGTCTCTTTATTTTCTAAGTCAAAGAGACCCCCTAATTTGATTTAAATTGTCTTTGTACGCATCTATATTTCTTTTAATTTCTGATAATTCCATAATGTCTCTCCTATTTCTTTTGTTTATCTATGATTTTTATTTTATTAATATTTACTTTATCAAATTCTTAAAAATTACTACACCACATTCATCATATTATACGTTTATATTCTATCATAAACAAACTGAATTACAGTATCAGTATGCTAATTGTGTTAAAGACACATAACTTAATCATCGATATCGACTTATTTTCTCAAACAATGACATATGCACCCAAAAAAGCCCAAGACAACATTGTCTCAGGCTTCAACTATATAATACTTATTTCGTTACTTCTATGCTTGTCCATGACAGTTTTTATATTTCTTACCGCTACCGCAAGGACATGGATCATTACGACCGATATCTTCACCTTTAACAATCGGTTGTGGTTTCACTTTTTCTTTGCCATCTTCAGCAGATACATGTTTTGCTTCACCGAAGTCTGTTGTTTTTTCACGTTCAATATCATCTTCAACTTGTACCACTGATTTTAATATAAACTTACAAGTATCTTCTTCGATATTTTGCATCATCATATCAAATAATTCGTGACCTTCATTTTGATAATCACGTAATGGATTTTGTTGTGCATATGAACGTAAATGGATACCCTGACGTAATTGATCCATTGTATCAATATGATCTGTCCAATGACTATCAATAGAACGTAATAAAATCATTCTTTCGAATTCATTCATTTGATCGCCAAGCGTTTCTTTTTGTTTAGCATAAGCTTTTTCAATTTTAGACCATACTACTTCAAAGATATCTTCTGAATCTTTACCTTTGATTTCTGATTCTTTCAATTCGCCCTCTTGTAAGAAGACATCATTAATATAGTTGATGAATGGTTGATAATCTAAGTTATCATCCTCTTCATTGATATGATAATTGATTCCACGTTGTAATGTTGAACGTAACATGGCATCTACAACTTGTGAACTATCATCGTTATCAATGATATCATTACGTTCGTTATAGATAATTTCACGTTGTTTACGTAGTACTTCGTCATATTCTAAGATACGTTTACGGGCATCAAAGTTGTTACCTTCAACACGTTTTTGTGCTGATTCTACTGCTCTTGAAACCATTTTAGATTCAATTGGTGTAGAATCATCCATACCTAATCGACCCATCATTTTTTGTAGTCTTTCTGAACCAAAGCGTACCATTAATTCATCTTGTAGTGATAAATAGAAGCGACTATCCCCATTATCACCTTGACGACCTGAACGACCACGTAATTGGTCATCGATACGACGTGATTCATGACGTTCTGTACCGATAACGGCTAAACCACCGATTTCTTCTACGCCTTCGCCTAATTTGATATCTGTACCACGACCAGCCATGTTTGTAGCAATGGTAACTGCTCCTTTTTGACCAGCATTTGCTACTATTTCCGCTTCTCGTTCATGGTTTTTAGCGTTTAATACATCATGTCTTACGCCGCGTTTTTTTAATAAATTAGAAATATATTCAGATGTTTCTACAGCTACTGTACCCAATAATACAGGTTGTCCTTTTTTATGTTTTTCAACTACATCTTCAACAACGGCATCAAATTTACCTTTTTGACTAATGTAAATTAAGTCAGATTTATCAACACGTTGTACAGGTTTATTAGTAGGTATTTGAGTTACTGTCATATTATAAATATTTCGGAACTCTTCTTCCTCTGTTTTAGCAGTACCTGTCATACCTGCCAACTTATTGTACATTCTGAAATAGTTTTGGAATGTGATAGAAGCCATAGTTTTAGATTCATTTTGAATTTGTACGCCTTCTTTAGCTTCGATCGCTTGGTGTAAACCTTCAGAGAAACGTCTACCTGGCATTGTACGACCAGTAAATTGGTCAACGATAAGTACTTCGCCATCTACAACCATATAGTCAACATCTCGCTGTAAAGTCACATGCGCTCTTAATGCTGTATTGATATGACTAATAATTTCTACGTTTTGAACATCATAAAGATTATCAATCTTAAACATACGCTCTGCTTTATCTGCACCTTGTTCTGTTAAGTTTACAGATTTTGTTTTTTCATCATATTTATAATCATCATCTAATTTTAGCATTTTAGCGAAAACATTAGCTTGTGTATAAAGTGATGTAGATTTTTCTGCTTCACCTGAAATGATAAGCGGTGTTCTTGCTTCATCAATTAAAATAGAGTCTACCTCATCAATAATGGCAAAATGTAATGGTCTCATAACACGCTCTTCTGCATAGTTCACCATGTTATCTCTCAAATAGTCGAATCCTAGTTCGTTATTCGTACTATATGTGATATCTTGTGCATATGCTTCACGTTTTTCAGTAGTGGTTTTACTATTTAAGTTTAGACCTACAGATAAACCTAGAAATTCGTATAGTTCTGCCATTTCTTCACTTTGAACACTAGATAAATATTCATTGACTGTAATAACATGAACACCGCGCCCTGCTAATGCATTTAAATATGTAGGCATTGTTGCTGTTAACGTTTTACCTTCACCTGTTCTCATTTCAGCGATATCACCATGATGAATAGCGATACCACCCATAACTTGTACTTTATATGGAATCATATTAAATACACGTTTAGAACCTTCACGTACAAGTGCATATGCTTCAGGTAAAATTTTATCTAAATAATCATTTTGTTTTTTAACATCTTCAATTTCAGCAAGTTCTTCTTGAAATTTCTTAGTTTTATTTCTAATTTCTTCATCAGTTAAAAGTGCTGTATCTTCCTCTAATGCGAGTACTTTATCAGCTAACTTACCTAACTTTTTCGTTTCTTTTTTATTGCCGTCAACAATTTTTGATAAAAATCCCATTCTGTTCGCTCCTTTAGCTAAAAACTGCTTGGCTTTCAACAATTAATCTTACCATTTATACATTTAGAATCATACTTAAATACTCATTAGTATACGTTATTCCCTTTGTCCATAATATAAACATATTGGCAATCATAGCTTACACACTTTAAGTTATTTCACATGGTAATTCAATCAAAATGCCTTTGCGTCTTTCCAATCTATAACATAATTAAATCTAATGAATTGTCAACAAGTTAATTCTAACATGATACAATGTATTATTTCTCGTCTCAAATAAATAAACTTCGCATAAATTGCGAAATTTATTATACAGTATTTCTTTTCCGTTATTTTCAATTAAGATTAGCACAGTATAATCATTGAGTCTACGAATTCAAACATCCATACACCTTTCTTTTTAAATCCCTTTACTCAACTCATTATTCAGAATAAATCCTTAATATTATCTATAAAAAGGGAGCAAGATGAAGTATTCACATACGAATAACTATCATCTCACTCCCAATTTGACCCTATTCAATTATTAAACTGAATTAATTTCATTCTTATATTTATGGTTCACATTAACCCTTATTGTTCAGTTGTTTCAATTAGACCATATTTACCATCTTTACGACGATAAACGATACTAGTACCATCAGTTTCACGGTCTGTAAAGATAAAGAAGTCATGTCCTAAAAGATTCATTTGTAATACGGCTTCTTCAGAATCCATAGGTTTTAAGCTGAATTGTTTAGAACGAATAATCTCGATATCATTATCATTATGTTCTTCTGCACCGCTAATTTCTTCAGGTGGCGCTTCTTGAACTTCTGCAACAAACACTTCTTGATCACCACGATCACGGTGCTTACGATTTACACGTGTTTTATACTTTCTAACTTGACGTTCAAGTTTATTAGTAATTAAATCAACACCTGCATATAAATCATCATGTCTTTCTTCTGCTCTTAAAGTTACATCTTTAAGAGGAATTGTTACTTCAACTTTTGTAGTTGAATTTGAATAAGTTTTAACTTTAACGTGTGCAACCGCATTCGGTACATTATTAAAGTAACGTTCTAACTTACCAATTTTTTCCTCAATATAGTTGCGAATTGCATCTGTGATAGTGAGGTTATCTCCATGAATTTCAAATCTAATCATAGTAATCTCTCCTTTAACCTCTTATATTGGTAATGCTTAATTATATTTTACCACGTCGTCCTTATCTTGCAAACGCAAACACATTGAATTTTCTGACATTTAATGTAGATAATTTACACATTGCACGATTAATCGTTAACCCTGTTGTATAAATATCATCTATAAGTAATATTTCCTTGCCATCCAAGTCAACATTGTTTCTTATAAAAAAAGGATTAGGCTCTTTTATACGATCAATTTTATTTAAACCTGCTTGTTTCGGTCTAAATTCTGTACCTATTACATTTTTATAAGCAACACCCTTCATTTTTAAAACTTCTTCAACTGGATTAAATGTTCTTTCAATATTACGTTCATCTGGGGATGGGATAGGAATCACGTAATCAAATTTACCTTCTGGTATATTGATTATCTCGGCAAGGATCTGACATAAATAATGATCTTTCAAAAATTTATATTGATGAATCGTTTCTTTCATAATACCTTCATAAATAAAATCACATTTTAATTGATACTGTATGTTAAATCGCTCATTCAAAAATTGACAATCTTCACAAATATGTTCATCTTTTGTCATGACTTTCAAACACTTTTTACAGCGTTTTAGGTCATCATGAATCTTTACTTGATTCCATTTTCTATAGCAAGTCTCACATAAAACTTTAGGTTTTCTATAAAAATTAATGATAGTTAAAGGTTCGTTGATAGGATTCAAACATTGTAGACATCGTTTCATTAAATATCTAACCAACCTTTTTGTTTTCCAAGTTGATTCATTTTTTTTATATCTTTTCTTGCTAACATCATAGATAACGACACACCGTTGTGATAATAAATCACATTCCCGTTTGGCGCTTGCTTCTTTCTACCCACACGACCTGCAATCTGTATTAATGCTTCTTTAGAAAATTGATCAGCTTCAATAACTACGACATCTAACTTTTCCATGGTAAAACCTCGTTCAAGAATGGTAGTCGTAAAAACAACTACATGATTACCTGCCCTTAAAGATTGTACTTTTTCAAAGCGTCGCTCATCTTCACTGTGTATATATATTAAATTAGATATTTGACCTTGATACGTCTCAAAAGCTTTAATCATACGATCAATATGATTAAAAAATACTAAGGTATAACGTTGACGTTGTATTTGTTGGAATAAGAAATTTAATAATTTAAATTGAACTTTCTTAGGGTTAAACTTTAAATATTGAAAACAGGGTACTGGAAGTGGTTGTCGATGGAATCGTGCCGGTAATTTAATTACATTATCTTTACTTATCGCTGATAATAGTTTCTGCGGCGGAGTAGCTGTCATATAAATATGGCATGCAGTCTGTTTGGAAGATGTTTGAATTACTTTAAATAAGTCGTCATCCATAGATAAAGGAAATGCATCTACTTCATCAATAATAATAATATCGAAGTGATTTTTATATCGATATAGCTGATGAATTGTTGAAATGATAAAGTGTCCATTGAACTCTTGTTTTCTACTTTGATGTAATACATCTATATCTTCATGAAGAAAAGCATTTTTAATCCGTTGGCTAATTTCTACTACAACATCAACACGTGGTGATACAACTGCAATATTATCGCCCTGATTTCTAGCAAACTTAATACCTTCGAAAATCATTTCCGTCTTTCCAGCCCCGGTGACTGCGTATAACAATAATTTTCGTCGTTCCATAATTGCATTGACAATTTGTTGTGAGGCATACCTTTGTTGATCTGAAAGCTCAAATTCAAGGTGATATTCACATAGCGTAGCCTTTTGATGACTCTTTGTTATTTTATAATCAGTCAAATGATCCATACGACCAAGTTGTATACATTTTCTACAATATATAATGTCTCTTTTTATAAAATCTGAAAAATAGCGATGAAAATATTTAGCATCGTCTGTTTCACATTGAACACAATGCCATCGGTTATTTTTAAATATGACGCCTTTAGTAACATGCGCCACTTGTTCCGAATTGATAATCATTTCTGAATGAATTAACTTTCCATAATGTAATATTGACGATCCCTCCAATAAAAAAGACATACCGAATTGTCATTTAACAATTCCATATGTCCTCTTAACATTCTAATTAAGTCTAATTTGTCGTGCTGTGTAGCCTAAACCTAACCCACCAGATCCTAGGTGCGCGGCAATCACTGGTCCGAATTCAGAATATGCTACTTGGTAACGTGATGGTGCATTGGCTTTGACAGATTCTAATAAGGCTTTACCATCCTCTGTTTTATCACCATTAATCACGTAAATTGTCACATCATCATAATCTTTGACTTGATTTAAGACTTTATCTTCTAGTGCTTTTAGCGCTCTCTTTTTAGTACGTACTTTTTCTTCTGGTACTATTTTACCATCATCAAATTTAAGCACTGGTTTCATTTTTAACAATGTACCTACCCAGGCTTGAGCGCCTGTAATACGTCCGCTTTTTTGTAAATTTTTTAAATCATCTACAATTAAATAAGCACCTGTATGTTCTCTCATATCAGTTAACTCTGCTATGATATCATCTGGTTTATAACCTTGTTCTACCATTTCTATTGCACGTAATACGTAACAACCTTCCATCATAGCCGCAAGCTTACTATCAAATGCATAAACATTAATGCCTTCAACTAACTCTCCAGCTTGTTTCCCAGATTGATAACTCCCACTAATTCCACTAGATAAGAATACAACTATCACATCTGTGTAACCATCTTCTCTTAATTTTTCATATCTTTGAATCCATTCACCTACAGCCGGTTGACTTGTCGTAGGTATCGTTGCTGAAGAAGCCATTTTATTATAAAAATGGTCAATATCAACATTTACATCTTCAGTATAGCTTACACCATCATCAAAAGTTACACTTAACGGTGCAACTGGAATATCATATTTATCAATTAAATCTTGAGATAGATAGCTAGTAGAATCAGTCATTACAGCAATCTTCATAGTAGTCCTCCTCAATTATACTCATAGTAATAATACAATATTTTATTAAAAAAGAAAATCTTAATTAAACAATTTATTTTAAGTCTTTACAGAGTGTATAATACAAATATGAAAATCGAGCGAAGATGAAGGTGAAAAAATGACAAAACCAATCATTACTATTAAAGAAGAACATACTATTGAAAATACAATTAATAAATCGCGTTTTATTTCACATATTAAACCTGTAGCTTCAGAGGATGAAGCTAAGGCATTCATAAATGAGGTTAAATCACAACATAAAGATGCAACACACAATTGTTCTGCTTACACTGTAGGGCCAGAAATGAATATTCAAAAAGCAAATGACGATGGCGAACCAAGTGGTACTGCTGGGGTCCCTATGTTGGAAATATTAAAAAAGTTAGAACTACATGATGTGTGTGTCGTTGTTACACGCTATTTTGGTGGCATCAAATTAGGTGGTGGCGGTCTCATAAGAGCATATAGCGGTGCAGTACGTGATGTTATTTATGATATTGGACGTGTGGAGTTAAGAGCTGCTATTCCAACCACTGTCACTTTGAATTATGATCAAACTGGTAAATTTGAATATGAATTAGGTTCCACTAGTTTTATGCTTAGAAATCAATTCTATACTGATAAAGTTAGCTACCAAATAGATGTAGTTGAAACTGAGTACGATGATTTTATCGAGTTTTTAAATAGAACGACAGCTGGCAATTATGAGCTAAATACTGAAGAGATTAAAATGTTACCCTTTGATATTACAACAGATTAAAAAATAAGCTATCTAAAATCAGAGTCTAAATAACGATGAAATCGAGACTCTGTTTTAGATAGCTTTTGTGATATTTAGTGATTGTCTTCCTCTTCATATTGATGTTGAGGATGTGAATGATCACCTTTTTTAGTAATTAGGTTTAAAATCGGTCTATAATTATCGTCTATTAATCCTGTAAATTCAACAATGAGTTCAATCGTTAAAATAATTAAAATGAACATCATTAATGCACCTAGAGGTTGAGATAGATACAGAATAATACTGGATAGACTGAATAAGATAGCAATGGAATAAATGAGTAAGACGGTTTGTCTATGTGTATAACCAAGTTCTAACAACTTATGATGCAAATGAGATTTATCCGCTTGCATAATATGTTGCCCTTTTTTCATTCGTCGAATCATTGCAAAAATAGTATCAATAAATGGTACTGCTAAAATGACAATTGGGAAAAATAAAGCAATAAATGTAATGTTTTTAAAACCTAACAATGAAACAAATCCAATAATAAAACCTATCATTAGGGCTCCGCTATCACCAAGAAATATTTTAGCTGGGTGTGAGTTATAGAATAAGAATCCTAATAAAGATCCGATTAACACACAACAAATCATAATAATAAAGATATTCGCCTGTAAGATAGCAATAAATGCAATTGTCATTAATGCAATCGCAGATACACCAGATGCTAAACCATCTAACCCATCAATTAAATTAATAGCATTTGTAATAGCTACAATCCATATCACTGTAATTGGAATACTTAAAATTCCAAAATGTATCGTTGGACCCATTGGTAATGAAATAAAATCAATGGTGATGCCATAAAATGCTACCACTAAAGCTGCTACGATTTGCCCAGCTAATTTGATATATGGTTTAAGATCAAATATATCATCGATTAAACCAACGGCATACATCAAGATTGCTCCGATTACTAATGGTTTCACTTCTCTTTCTATTGGATGGCCTAACCACATTCCAATTAAAAATGAGAATAAAATAACTGTGCCACCCATGACTGAAATCGGTTTGGTATGCACCTTACGAAAGTTGGGTTTATCTACTAAATTTAATTTTTTAGACATCGCAATAATAATGGGTGTTATTATTAAACTGACTATCATAGTAAATGCAATGAGTAATAATGTATACATCAGTTCACCTTCATCAAAATTAAGTTAGTTTCTATCATTAAGGATAAGTTTTAAGAAATCCAACCATTTTACTTCCTATATTTATAGTTAATATTTAAACGTGAGTCGCTTATTTTGTATGATTTTCCTCTTTAATAACGACTACTATCACTCTTTAATTCTATTGTAATAACATCAGTTGCTATCATCTTTTCTTATTATTAAATCAACTGTATAATAGTAGTTAATCTAAAATAAGACATCCCAAATTTATAACAACATTCTTTCTTCATATATATCTACATCGATATTAATACTCTCACATGACGAAACTTTTTTTCATCATATCACTTAAGTTAACATTTTAACATTAATCACTATTTTATGTGATAAATTTTTTAGTCTAACTAATGACAAATTGTAAGTTTTCACTTACAATAGCTAATGGTCAATAAAGGAGTCGGTAAAACTATGTTTGAAGCAATTATATATAATATTTCAGTCATGGTTGCAGGCATATATTTGTTTCATAGACTGCAATACTCTGAAAATAAAAGAATGGTCTTTTCTAAAGGGTACGTTACTGTTTTAATGACAATTGTTGCACTATTATTAGCAGCATATCCCATTCCCTTCCGTTTAGAATACTTAGTTCATTTAACGTTTGTACCTTTATTATTTTTAGGACGTTACACCAACATGGTTTACACATTAGCTTCGGCTGTCATCGTATCATTAGTTGACATACTTATTTTTAACAACTCTATTATATACGGTATCACTTTAATCGTTATTGCTGGTGTTGTCAGTGCAGTAGGTCCATTTTTAAAACAAAATGACATAATATCGTTACTTATATTAAATACAATCAGTATTATCATTTTATTTATACTTGCATTAGTGAGTCCAATTTATGATTTAATTGAAATTGCAATTTTAATTCCTGTTTCATTTATTATTACAATTGCCTCTGCAATTACATTCGTAGATATATGGCATTTCTTCTCACTCGTTAATCGCTATGAAAATGAAGATAAATATGATTATTTAACAGGTCTTGGGAATGTTAAAGAATTCGATAGACATTTGAATCAGTTATCTAAATATACTGAGACACATAACGAAAGCTTAGGCTTGTTACTTATAGACATTGATGGTTTTAAAGATGTAAATGATACATATACGCACCAAGCAGGAGATGCTGTATTAAAACAAATGTCTCAATTGCTTAAAAATTATGTCCCTAAACAATTTCTTATTTTTAGAAATGGTGGCGAAGAATTCTCTGTTGTAATTAATGACTATACATTGGATCAAAGCGTCAAACTTGCCGAAAATATTCGTCAAGGTGTAGAGAAGTCATCATTCCATCTACCTAATAAGGAAGTCATAAAACTTTCAGTGTCTATAGGTGTTGGTTATTTAACACAAGATGATCGCAAATCACAAAGACGCGTCTTTAAAGATGCCGATGATATGGTGCATGTGGCTAAAAGCGAAGGTAGAAATAAAGTCATGTTTAATCCTATTATTAAATTATAATCAAATATTGAATACACTATCAGAGGTAGAGACAAAATGATTTGTAATTTCGTTAATTTATTTATCGATGTATGAATCTTTCCCGTCTCTTCCTCTTTTATTTTATAAACGTATTTCTTATCCATCATAGCTTCAAGTATTATAGGTTTAAAATAGATGTTAACCACCGTTATCATCTGTTCACTTCATTACATAATCTTTTCAATATGCCGTACTCTATTGAAAGTTGTTAGCTCAAGATGTAAACTTCAATTATTCATATCATTAAATTAATTAGGAGGTGGTTATTCATGTCAGATTCAATCACTATCATCGATGAGAATAAAGTGATTGATGTCGTGTTGATTGCTGGTAGGATTTTACTAGAAGCTGGTGCCGAAACATATCGTGTTGAAGATACCATGAATAGAATTGCACATAGCTATGGCTTACATGATACATATAGTTTTGTAACTTCAACCGCTATTATCTTCTCTCTTAATGATCGTACTAGTACTCGATTAATTCGTATTAGAGAACGTACGACGGATTTAGAAAAAATAGCATTAACCAATAGTTTATCTCGTAAAATTTCTAGCAATCAACTTACTATTGATGAAGCAAAATCTGAATTAATCCACCTTAGAAGTGCATCGTTGCAATATTCATTTTTAATTAATTTATTTGCAGCAGCGATTGCATGTGGTTTTTTCCTATTTATGTTTGGTGGCGTAGCATCAGATTGTTGGATTGCCATACTAGCTGGAGGATCAGCGTTTTTAACGTTTAGTCTTGTTCAACGATATATTCAAATTAAATTTTTCTCAGAATTTGTTGCTGCTGCAGTAGTAATTACAATAGCTGCTGCCTGTTCGAAACTTGGATTGGCAACAAATCAAAACATTATCACTATTGCGAGCGTAATGCCTCTAGTTCCTGGTATTTTAATTACCAATGCGATTCGTGATTTACTAGCTGGAGAGTTATTAGCAGGTATGTCTAGAGGTGTAGAAGCGGCGTTAACAGCATTTGCTATTGGCGCTGGCGTTGCTATTGTATTACTAATTTTTTAAGAGAGGCTGTTCATATTGTTATTTTATTTATTTCACTTCACAATAAGTTTCATTTCCACAGTCCTTTTCTCCATCATATTTAATGCACCCCGTCGATTATTGTTAGCTTGTGGGTTTGTCGGTGCAGTTGCGTGGACAATTTATCAATTTACCGTTGATATGCAATTTGGAAAAGTTGGCGCTACATTTTTAGGAAGTTTAATTTTAGGCTTACTCAGCCATACGATGAGTAGACGCTATAAACGACCTGTTATTATATTTATCGTACCTGGAATTATTCCACTTGTACCAGGTGGTGCAGCGTATGAAGCAACACGCTTTTTAGTATCAAATAACTATACTAGTGCTGTAAATACTTTTTTAGAGGTTACCTTGATATCTGGCGCGATATCTTTTGGTATTCTTGTAGCAGAAATCATCTATTATCTCTACACACGTATCAAGCAGTATTATGGTAAAATTAAAGGTAAATCATATAGAAAATCTTATAATATGAATAATCGAGTTTAAGGGGATGTCTAACATGAAAGAACAAATTATCGATAGATTAACGAGATACGTCAAAATAGATACACAATCAGATCCAAATTCAAGTACGACACCATCTACGACAAAACAATGGGATTTATTAAACCTATTAGAAAGTGAGCTTAAAGCATTAGGACTTGAAACAGATATGGATAGCAATGGTTACCTTTTTGCTACATTAGAAAGTAATGTGGAATATGACGTTCCAACGGTTGGTTTCTTAGCTCATGTTGATACATCACCTGATTTTAATGCTACTAATGTTAATCCACAAATTATTGAAAAATATGACGGTAACCCACTGAAGTTAGGAAATACAGATAGAATTCTAGATCCTAAGGTCTTCCCTGAGCTTAAACAAGTTATTGGTGACACATTAATGATTACTGATGGTACTTCATTACTAGGCGCTGATGACAAAGCAGGTGTAGTAGAGATTATGGAAGGGCTTAATTATTTACTTGAACATCCTGAAATTAAACATGGTAAAATTCGCGTAGGCTTTACACCAGACGAAGAAATTGGAAGAGGACCTCATCAATTTGATGTTAAACGTTTCAATGCTGATTTCGCCTACACTATGGATGGTAGCCAATTAGGCGAATTACAATTCGAAAGTTTTAATGCTGCTGCAGCAAAAGTAACATGTCATGGTGTTAATGTACATCCTGGATCAGCTAAAAATGCGATGATAAATGCCATTTCACTTGGACAACAATTTAATAGTTTATTACCTCCTAGTGAAGTTCCTGAACGTACAGAAGGTTATGAAGGTTTTTATCATCTAATGAATTTTGAAGGTAATGTTGAAAAAGCTACATTGCAATATATTATTAGAGATCATGATAAAAAGCAATTTGATCTACGTAAAAAACGTTTTATGGAAATACGGGATGATATTAACTCACACTTTGAAGATTATCCAGTCAAAGTCGACGTTGAAGATCAATACTATAATATGGCTGAAAAAATCAAACCTCATCAACATATTATAGATATCCCTACAAAGGTATTTAATCTTTTAGATATTGAGCCTAATACTGAACCTATTCGTGGTGGAACTGATGGTTCACAACTCTCATTTATGGGATTACCTACACCTAATATCTTTACTGGTTGTGGCAACTTCCATGGCCCATTTGAGTATGCATCAATCGATGTTATGGAAAAGGCCGTGCAAGTAATGGTCGGTATCACTGAAGAAGTTGCTAAATCAAATCAATAATATATCAGCACCCCTAAGCGTCTTAGATTAGATACTTAGGGGTGCTATTTTTATCATTATTTATTCACATCGAATTGTGTTTTCAATAATTTTAATGCTTGTACTGTATAATGTCTGATTTGTAGACCCATTTTAAAGTCTGTATATGATTCAGGCATATCTATGAATGTATTGAACATAGCCGTTACGCCCTTACCTTCAAACAAATCGAATTTATCATCTGTAGCGCAAATCGCTATAGATGTCTTATGATGTTTTTCTGTTAAATCAGCAATACGTAATGTCGTCGTTTCTAATAATTGGTCACGTTCATTTAAACCTTCACCAAATATAATTAAATCTGCTTGTTGAACTAAATCTTCTAGATGTGTAATTTGATCTACAAGTTCATGACTTGTTAAAATTTCTGCTTGATATAAACCTTTTAAAACTGCAGCTATTCCGCCACCAGCACCACCACGTTCGACTGGACCAATTGTTACTCGTAATTCACTTTTAAATAATTCACTAAAGTACCAAACTAAGTTATCTATTTCTGCCGCTTCATTTTGCGTCATACCTAGCATTGGATACATTTGCATGATTTCACTTTGTTTACCATATAAACGACTTGAAAAGTCTGACATTACTTGAATATTTGCTTCAGCTAACTTCGGATGGATACCAGAAAAATCTAAACGTCGAATATATTTAATAACATGCGCACCTTTCGTCACATCAACAAGATTTGCCTCATCATCATAGAACTTTGCACCTAATGCTTGAAGCATTCCTGCACCACCATCGAAACTACCGATACCTCCAAGAGAGATGATAATATGTTTAGCATCATTATCTAACGCAGCATTTAATATTTCGCCTAAACCATAACTCGTTCTTTCTTGGATAGGTTTTTGACCATTTAAGAATAAATTACCTTCAATAATTGTCATACCGCTATCAGTTTGACCATAAATCGCTTCTACTTCATTCATGTCTGCATCATGAGCAGCAACTCGATACTTACTTCCAGATTGCCATAAAAAGACTGAATCCATTAATTCATGTCGTCCATTAAATAATGGAACTTGAACAATATCGGCCTTTTCAATTTGACTAGCAACCGCTTCTTCGACATATCTATTTGCTTGATAGCTTGAAATAATGCCATTAAATTCGTCCATGGCTACTAAAACTTTCATTGTCTTAACCACCTTGTTTTTATATAGTAATGTGCTTTCACTACAATTTAACTTTTATTATTAATCTTACATTTTTAACATATTCAATAATCTATTTGTGTTGTACACTAACATATTATACATGTGAATGTGCATGATTTCATGATAAACACTATCATAATCTTTATTAAACTGTGAGTAATATGAATATTGGTCTATTATATACTATTCTCAATTAAAGCATAAATGATTAACTTCTCCTTTTTACACTCACTATTAAAAAGCCATTTTATTACTCTATACGTAATAAAATGGCTTTCCTCATTTAATTGAACATAAAATAAGTGATATAACATTTATGTTCTTTATTCATTTGTTAGTTATTCATTATTCTTCTGCTTGCGCTAATGACGAAACATTGATGTCACTGTGTGACGCATTCCATTTCATTTCACCATCTATAAAGTAAAATGCTTGTGGTGATTCATGTTTGACATTTGTCTTTTCAGCAATGTAGTCCGATAACTTGCGCTCCTGTTGTACTATTAAATAGTAACCGTCCATATCGCGTTCATATAAAAATTTATTAAACTGATCATACGCATTTGCAGAAATTGGACAAGTTTCGCTATGTTTTAAAACAAAAACATATTTATTTTCTTCTAACACTTGTTCAAACTGGTCAATCGAACTCAGCTTTATAGCCATTCTATTCACCTCTAAAAGTATTTATCACATTTTCTGAGCATATGCGTGATATTCATATCCCGAAAATTATATCAGTGGGTACAATTATACACATTTTACTTAGCAATGTTAACCATGGTTTTTTAATTTATTTAATTCTAATCAAAATTAATCGTTTTTTTGTTTGACTTTTTTTAATTCCGAATTAAACGCCTTATCTTTCCTATCTATATCTTTACCCTCTTTTGGTAACTTATCGACATTAATTTTAGAAATTTTTTCACCAACTTCTATTGTATCGATACGAGTGTCATAATAATTTTGTAAACTATAGTACATCTCAATCGCATTTTTTCGTGCATCATTTACATTTTTATCTGATATATTCGTTTGATTGATATCTTTAATTTGTTTTTCAATTAATGGAGAAATATAATTTTTGATTGCTTTTTTCGCTGATTTAGCATTACTTGATGACGTATCTAGATGTTTCTGGGCAGTTTCTTTTAAATCTTTATTATTACTTTCCAATTTTGAAGTTAACTGATCAGCGTCTTCTTGATTTGATGCATTTTTGATTTTCTTTTCAACCTGTGAACGGTTTTTTTCAAATAACTTAGTGTAATCTAAAATATCTTCATTATCTTTGATTGAATCGTTACACAAATCCACAAATTCTTTTACATCATATATCGACTTTTTCTTTGCTTTTACAGTTTTAAGATATTTTGCTTTTAACACTTTGACATCATGAGTTTCTGCTGGTAATTGCTTCGCTGCTTTCTCATAATCTTTAAATGCAGGAATCAATTGTTTATTAATATCGTCTTGAAGTTGGATAAATTCTTTTCTATTTTTATCAGTTGTATCTGTCTTACTTAAGTGATCCAATTCTTTAAGATTAATTTTATCCATCACTTTTTCAAGCTTATCTTGTTTATTATTAACTTCATCTAATTTACTTTCGAAATGACTTATATCAGAATCAGTTTTATTACTACATGCTGTTAAGGCAACAATAAGTATAAATATCATTGGGATAAGTACTATTTTTTTCATATTTGCACCCCTTACCATAGAACATTATATAAAAACGTATTTATTAAGAAAATAAATTATGTTATAGTATCTCAGACTTTATACCTTATTAATTCAACACAAAGGAGAAAATCCATGTACGGTCATGTTCAACCCCTTATTAAATTTCAAAATAATGACTATTTCGACACGCTATATCAAGAAACGCGTACATTATTATTTAACTTGCTAGATTCACCTGTTAAATATACGCAACATATTGGTGGTACTCGACATTTCAATTACGATACAGAACCTATCCTTGATATGCTTATTGGCGTAGATAATTTACATGATATTACGGCGCTAGACGAAAAACGATTAAATTATGCTGGATTTTATCGTTTACATCATTCATATAAAAAGAAAGTCATGATGGCTAAGTTTAATAATCTTAAGGACTTAAAGCAAGAAGTTCGCTTGCACATCATTCAGTTAGATACACCTTTATTTGAACAATATCAAAAAGTTGATGCTATTTTAAGTCATCATCAGGATATCGCTAACCAATTTGCCACCAAAAAAGAACAACTATTACAGCATATTGATACGATAAGACAATACGAAAATCAAAAACAATCGATTTTTGAAAAGATTTATAAACAATATAGTCACCAAGAATAAATATGTAAAAAGACGTTAATCAAGTTGTTCTAGTATCAATATCTACTTTGCCAATCAAAATTAAATAAATTATGCATTATAATTATATAACATATATTTAGAATTAAAAGAACAATGCATTATATACATCATGAATCAATTATCTTAGCGTTAAATATCTTCATATTTCGCAAATAACAACTAAAATTGATATAATAACAATGTTAGCATTGATTAAAGAAAGGACGTACGGATAGTGAATAAAAACGACATTTTAAAAGGTTTGCAAGAAATTATTCCAAACGACATTATTGAAGTAGATGAACCCCTAAAAAAATATACTTATACTGAAACTGGTGGTAAAGCAGATTTTTATCTATCACCTACTAAAAATGAAGAAGTGCAAACCATTGTAAAATATGCAAACCAACATAATATTCCTGTCACATATCTAGGAAATGGTTCGAATATTATTATCCGTGAAGGCGGTATTAGAGGTATCGTATTAAGCTTGTTATCACTTAAACATATCGAAGTGTCAGATGATGCCATTATTGCTGGCAGTGGTGCAGCTATTATTGATGTTTCACGTGTTGCAAGAGATTATGCACTCACAGGATTAGAATTTGCATGTGGTATTCCTGGATCTATCGGTGGCGCCGTATTCATGAATGCTGGTGCTTATGGTGGTGAAGTTAAAGATTGTATTGATTATGCATTATGTGTTAATGAAGATGGAGATTTAATCAAATTAACAACGCAAGAATTAGAACTAGATTATAGAAATAGTATTGTTCAGAAAAAGCATTTGGTCGTTTTAGAAGCAGCGTTCACACTTGAACCAGGAAACTTAAAAGAGATACAAGCGAAAATGGATGACTTAACTGAACGTCGCGAATCTAAGCAACCGCTTGAATATCCTTCATGCGGAAGTGTTTTCCAAAGACCACCAGGTCACTTCGCAGGTAAATTGATCCAAGATTCTGATCTACAAGGCCATCGTATTGGCGGTGTAGAAGTTTCAACTAAACATGCTGGATTTATGGTCAACGTAGATAATGGTACTGCGACAGACTATGAAGATTTAATTCATTATGTTCAGCAAACAGTTAAAGATAAATTTGATGTAGAATTAAACACTGAAGTACGTATCATTGGCGAACATCCTGACGCTGAATAATGATTAATATCGGAGGTTTGTTTCAATGACCAAAGTCTATGGTTCAATGATTGATAATGAAACGAGATGTATACATTATCACTCCTTTTTAGATATAATTGCTATTAAATTTAAATGTTGTGATAAATACTACCCTTGTTATCAATGTCATAATGAACATGAAGCACACCCTATTCAACGTTGGAGTGAAGAGGAATTCAACCAACGAGTCATTATGTGTGGTGTTTGTAAACATCAGATGACGATTAATGAGTACATGATGGTAGAATCTTGTCCAAAATGCCAATCACACTTCAATCATAGATGCAAATTTCATTACCATCTCTATTTTGAAATTTAATATCCAAAGCAAAAGCGCTAAAAGCATATGATTTAATGCTTTTAGCGCTTTCTTTCCTTATTTTACTACTTTTTCTAATTCATCAATTTGTTTCATTGTTGTAGTTGTTGAACCAGATGAGAAATACCAAAGTTTTGGATCAAGTTCATAAATTTTATGATCTTTTACAGCTTTAACGTTTTTCAATACTTTATTGTTTAATGTCTTCTTAGCTGTTGCATTATTTGCTACAACTTGTCCTCTATCCATGGCTAAAATCACATCAGGATTATTCTTGTTAATATATTCATTATTAACATTCTGACCATGTGGCCCTTTACTTACATCTTTATCAACTGGTTTAAATCCTAGTGTATCAAATACTAATCCACCAAAACGTGAACCTGGACCAAATGTAGATAATTCACCTTCATTGACTAATAAATACATGACTTTCTTATCAAATTTAGAAGTTTTGTCTTTCATTGCATCTACTTTGTTATCTAATTTTTTAGTTAAATCTTTAGCTTTATCTTCCTTGTCGTAGATTTTACCTAATTTTTCAGTATTATCTTTCATAGAATTGATGACATTTTTATTATCCGCACCCATATATACGATTTTTGCTTTTGGTGCAGCTTTTTTAAATTCATCTAAATTTTTCTGATTAGCAGTTCTACCTGAAATGAAAATCACTTCTGGTTTTGCTTTAGCTACTTTATCGAAATTAACTTGTTTTAAGTTACCCGTGTTGATATATTTATCTGATTTAAAATCTTCTAAGAAATCTGGTAGAGATTTTCCACCTTCACCTTTTGGTAATGCTTTAACTTTACTTGAAAGTCCCATTTCTTTCATATCATTTAATGCACCGTAATCTAAAACGACAGCGTTTTTAGGGTTTTTAGGAACTTCGACTGTTTCTTTAACCTTTTTAGCATCACTACCATCTTTTTCTTTACCTTGTGCTTCATAGTTATTTTCTATTTTAACAGTATCTTTTGAATCATTTTTCTCTGATTTGGAATCGGATTGACTATTATTAGATTGATTACCACATGCTGCTAATATAAAAACTATAGATAATATTAAGACAAAAATTGATTTTTTCATTATGTAGTAACTCCTTTTGTAATTTTTCACGATTGGCTGAGTAACACGTACTTTTCCCTCTATTATTCATTCACGATAAGCATCACTCCCTTAACGGTTAAGATTTTTACTTTATGAAAGAATCTGTTCATCGTAATATAGACATATGCGTTGTCCATTAACTAATTCTACTTTGACATCCATTTCATATAATTCTCTTAATACTTCAGTTTGCAATACGTCTACATTTTTCCCTGCACGGACTAGTTCGCCATGTTTTAATGCGATAATATAATCTGAATAACATGACGCAAAATTAATATCGTGTAATACAATAACGATGGTTTTATCTAACTTCTTGGCTAATGAAAGCAGTGTCTGCATAATTTGAACTGAATGCTTCATATCTAAATTATTTAATGGCTCATCTAATAAAATGTACTCTGTATTTTGTGCAATTGTCATAGCGATATATGCTCTCTGACGTTGACCACCGGACAATGTTTTAATATTCCTATCTTTAATTTCGTTTAACTGTAATAAATCTAATGCATATTTAACTTGATCTTTATCTTCTTTTTTTAGATGGCCTTTACAATATGGAAATCGGCCAAAATTCACTAATTGCTCTACTGTAATATTCATATCAGTATGATTAGTTTGTTTTAATATTGAAATCTTTTGAGCAAGTTCATCCGTCTTATAAAGCGACATTTCTTTTTCTTCAATTTTGACTGTTCCACTATCAATACTCATTAATTTTGTAATAGCTGATAGCAAAGTACTTTTTCCTGCACCATTTGGCCCTATCAAAGAGGTTATTTTCCCTTTTTCAATATTGACATTAATATCTTTTAATATTGACTTCTTTTGAATTGATTTATTTAAATTTTGAATTTGGATCAATTTGCATTTCTCCCTTTAACTAATAAGTAAATAAAGTAACTACCACCTATGAGATCAATGATAATACTTACCTCTGTAGTCGCTTCGAAAAGATGTTCAACCACCCATTGAGCAATAAATAAACATATCCAACTAAAGCATATTGTGGCAGGTAAAATATATTTATGTTCATAAGTTTTCATGAATTCATGTGCTAAATTGACAGTAAGTAATCCTAAAAATGTAATTGGGCCAACTAATGCTGTCGAAATTGATACTAAAATAGCGACAAGAATAAGCATTAATCTCGTTACTTTTTCATAATTAACACCTAAATTGATAGCTTGTGCTCTTCCCAGCAATAACACATCCAAATACGGCAGTAGTGCAATTGTTATTCCTATTAAAATGATTAATAGAATAGCTGAAAATCCGACAAGTTTAGAATTAGAAGCATCAAAATTAGCAAACATGGTATTTTGAACTGCTAAAAATGACTCTGGATCCATCACTAATTGGATAAAACCAGTAATACTTCTAAAAAATGTACCTAGTATTACACCAACCAATAAGATGAAATAGACTGAAAAATGACCAATTTTAAATAAAACCTGAAATAGAATTAAAGCAAATAACACCATCGTAACTAACGTTATTATGAAACTAATGTACACGTTATTAACGATGGTTGATTGTGTACCTAATAAAAAAACTGGTAATATTTTGACAAATAAATAGACTGAATCTAAACCGATAATGGAAGGTGTTAGTAAGCGATTAGTTGTAATCGATTGAAAAATAACAACCGACGTGCCGATAGCACCACCAACTAAAATAATTAAGATAAATTTTCTTAAACGACTTTGAATTTGATAATCAAATATTTCGAAATCAATACCTAAAATCAAGTACAAAATCGCTATAATTAAAGTGATTAATCCTAGTAAAAAGAGCTTTTTATTAAGATTAGTTAGCATAATTCTCCCTACCTTTCATCAATAAGATAAGGAATATAATCGTTCCAAAAACACCAATAGTTAAACCAATGTTAATTTCATATGGATAAACAATTAAACGGCCTACAATATCTGAGATAAGCACAAATATAGCGCCTAACATCATCGTATGAGGTAAGGCATGTTTTAAATGGTCTCCACGGTATATTGAAATGATATTAGGAACAATGAGTCCTAGGAATGGTAATGTTCCAACAGTAACGACTACAAGTGCTGTGATAGTTGCAGTTATAAACAATGCGATATAAATGATCTTTTCATAATTCACACCTAAGTTATGGCTAAAATCTTTGCCCATACCAGCAATCGTAAAGTGATTAGCAAATATATATGTAATTATTAAAAACGGAATACTTAAATATAGTACTTCATAACGACCACTCGTAATAATAGCAAAATTACCATTTAGCCAATTTCCAATACTCTGTACTGCATTGGTTCTCAATGCGATAAATGTAGTAAAACTTGAAACAATACCTCCCAACATAATACCCAATAACGGTATAAAAATGACATCTTTCACTTTAATCAGTTGTACTAATTTCACAAAGAAATAAGTACCTCCAACACTACAAATAACTGCAAATATTAATTTAATAAGTATGTGGCCTTTGGGGAATAATATGAGTGACAAAAGAATACCCAACTTAGCCCATTCCATTGTGCCAGCTGTTGTTGGACTCACAAATTTATTTTGCATCATTTGTTGCATGATTAAACCAGCTATTGCCAGCGTACTACCTGATATGAGAATACTAACTGTTCGAGGAATACGACTCGATAAAATGATGTTTAATTGATCATCGATAAGATGGAAAATATCGGAAATTGATATTTGGCTAACACCGACAAATAGAGAGAGAATCGTAAACACAACGAGAAAGATGAGTAAAACATATCCCTTTAATAAAAACTTCATAACACTTTCTCCTTGAATAGTTATCCTTGGTAACGATTTTACGATAATGATAATCGTTATCAATTAAAATGTTACAGAATTTCCTTGTCATTTTCAATAGGTTATCTATAAATATTGTTATAAATAAGATTATTTTTATGTTTTAAATTCATCTGACATAAAAAAACCCTAATTTCACTTTAATTGCGTCCACACAAATAAAGTAAAATTAGGGCTAAATCTATATTATTTTTCATCATCAAATATGAAATCTTCATCTCGTAATGCTTCAACATTTAAAGCTAGTGTATAACCATCACCTTTTACAGAGAAGAAATCATGGTTTTTAGTTGTTGTATCTAAAGCATTTTCAATAATTGGGTTGAATTCACGTTCTTCAAAATATGGTTCAAAGCCAAGATTTGATAATGCTTTATTGCCATTGTATTTAACATAATTAAGCACATCTTCAGCTAAACCAATATCATCGTATAAAAGGTGTGTATATGAAACTTCGTTATCATAAAGTTCTTTTAACAATTTATACATTTCTTGATCCGCACGTTGTTTTTCACTTTCCGAAAGTTCATTTCTTAAACTTTGCGCATCTAAACCTGTAAACACACCATGTATTGATTCATCTAATAAAATTTTACGAATAATTTCGCCAGATGTTGTCATCTTGCCTTGACCAGCTAGATAAAGTGGATAATAGAATCCAGAATAGAATAAGAATGTTTCTAAGAAAACACTTGATACTCTAGCAATATATTGGTCAAAAATTGAGGCTTCTTTCCCCCATAATTTATGGTAGTTTTCGATAATTTTGTCTGATTTGTATTTTAAATGAGGCTCTTCAATTACCCATGTGTCTAATAAATAGTTCGTTTCACTAGATGGTAATAATGTAGTGAAAATATGAGAATAACTTTTAGCATGAATTTGTTCCATCATTGCCATAAACGAATAAACGGCTTTTTTTCTTAAATCAGTTGTGTGAAGCATGATTAATGGCATACCATCATCTGCTTGATGCGTGTCTAAACCTGTTAAGCCAGCTAATGCCTTTTTAAATGTATTTTTCTCGGCTTCAGATAATGTTTTCCAACTTGCAATATCTTTTGATACTTTAAATTCTGTTTCTACCCACATTTGAGAGATATTTTGACGCCAAAACATATTGGTCATATCTTCTTGGGTATTCCAATTGACGGCCTTCATGAATAATAATCCTCCTATCCTTTAATTAAGGTGATAGATAGCCATAAATAATCAATTAAACTACCAAAATCCTTATTAAGGTTATGTATTTCAAGGTTAGAACATACACGCTGAATACTTTAAGGAAAACCAATTATCCTAACTTAAATCAACGTGTAGTTCCAACCTTTTCTAAATCTTAATATTCTATAATCCACTTCAATAATAATACTTAATATCTAATGTATCATGTTTATTTATTGTTTTAAATTGCACAACTTGTACATTCTTCTACACTTAATAATTTATTACGTGTGTAATATAAAGATTTTAAACCTTTATGATGTGCATATACATATAATCGAGAAAGTTCACGTGTAGAAATTTCTGAATTAACATATAAAATTGTTGAAATACCTTGGTCAACATGCGTTTGGATTGTTGAAACTAAATCAATCAATTTCATTTGATCTGTATTGAATGCTGATTTGTAATACCACATTGTTTCTGGTGATAAGAATGGCATTGGATAAAATGTTTCAGCATTACCATAAGTACGACGCTCAATTTGATCAACGATAGGCATTACAGAGCTTGTTGCATTTTGCACATAAGAAATACTTTGTGTTGGTGCAATTGCTAAACGATAAGCATGGTATAAACCATATTGCTCTACATCTTTTTGTAATGCTTTCCAATCTTCTGCTGTTGGAATTTCAAATCCTTCAAATAATTCGCGTACTTTTTCAAATTGTGGTTCAAATTCTTGTGAAGTATAGAACTCGAAATATTTTCCATTTGCATAATCTGATTTATCAAAATCAAGGTATTTTTCTCCACGTTCTTTAGCAATTTGCATTGAACGTTCAATTGAATAATAGTTCATCATCATGAAGAAGATGTTAGCAAAATCTTTAGCTTCTTCTGACTCATAACCAATTTTATTTTTGGCTAAATAACCATGTAAGTTCATTACGCCAAGTCCTACAGAATGTAACTCACTATTGGCTTTTTTAACACCAGGTGCGTTTTGAATATTCGCTTCATCACTAACAACGGTTAATGCATCCATACCTGTATGAACTGAATCTCTAAATTTTTGAGATTCCATGACATTCACAATATTTAATGAACCCAAGTTACATGAAATGTCTCGTTTAATTTCATCTTCTGTACCATAGTCATTAATAATAGATGTTTCTTGTAATTGGAATATTTCAGTACATAAATTACTCATTTTAATTTGACCAATATCTGAATTGGCATGTACTTTGTTCGCATTATCTTTGAACATTAAATATGGGTAACCAGATTGTAATTGTGTTTGAGCAATTGTATTTAGCATTTCACGTGCATCTTTTTTCTTTTTCTCTACATTAGGGTTTGCAACCATATCATCATAATATTTTTCTAAATCAATATCATCTAAAGTCACACCGTACTCTTGTTTTACAGTGTGTGGCGCAAACATATAAAAGTCTTTACCTTCTTTTGCTAGATCAAAGAATTTAGATGGCACGATTAAGCCAGTAGAAATAGTTGATAAACGTAAATCTTCATCGGCATTTACCTTTTTAGTATCTAAAAACTCTTCAACATCATAGTGGAAGATATTTAAATATACAGCACCTGCACCAGGTCTTTGGCCTAATTGATCTGCATAACTAAATCCACCTTCGAGCGATTTAGCGACAGGTAATACACCTTTAGCTACACCTTTGATACCTTTAATTGCTTCACCACGTGCACGTAATTTAGATAAATTAATTGCTACGCCGCCACCAATTTTACTTAATTGTTTCGCAGTTGAATCAATAAAGTTGATAGAATTTAAACTATCATCTACTTCTAACAAGAAGCATGAAACTAGTTCTCCACGTCTTGCTCTACCCGCATTTAAGAATGTAGGCGTTGCAGGTTGGTAACGTTGTTCCACCATGGCTGAAATAAATTGTTTAGCTTGATCTTTGTCTCCGTTAGCTAAGTACATTGAAACGATGGCAACATGTTGATTATAATCTTCTAAGTATTGTTGTTTATCATTCGTTTTAAGTGCATAGTCTTTGTAAAATTTGCTTGCAGACATGTAACTAGCAAATTGGAAGTTAATTGACTTCGCATATTCTGTGATTTCTACTAAGTCTGAATCACTGTATTTTTCAAATACATTGAAGTAGAAGTTATTGTCTACAAGATAGTGTAAACGTTCAATTTCGCTATCGAAATAAATCGTTTTGTCGTGGATTTCTTCCAAATATACTTTGAGCGCTTCTTGGTCTTTTTCTAAATTGAAAAAACCATTATCTTTTCGCTTTGTAACTTCGTTATTTAATTCAATGTGATTGTACTTCTTCTCGTCCATAGTTTTCATTAAAATTACCCACCTTGTTTTTAAATTCGATAACGTCTTTATTAGTGCCTTGCACTTCAAACTTCATTAACAACGGTACATTATAGTCTTCAGAAATAGAGCGCCCTGCTTTAGCAAAATTCTGACCCCAGTTTCTATTACCACTGGCAGCTACCGCTCTAAGATATGAATGATTTACATCTAGAAATGATTGTACTTGTTGTGGTACTTCGCCAAAGCCTATTGTTCCAGTAACTAAAATATATGGTTCATTAATAGGATCTGTACAATTATCTGATGTAATTTCCATTACATTTTCGATTTCGGCACGTTTAATAAATCTACGTACATTACCTGAAAATGAGAAATATACTACTTTCATTGGATCGCCTTCTTTCACCAATCTTTAAACAATTAAAAAAGAAGTTCTCCTATCAGAACAGGAAAGCTTCCTACAAAATATAGTGTTGTAGAATGAAATGAGTCACTAAAATAAAAGTTTATAAAAACTATATGACCTTATCTTGATATTAGATTTTATTTTGAACCACAAGATATTGTGGTTGATTTGAAATGTAGATCTATATAGTATAAGTAAACATTTTGTGCGGAAACACTGTAAACGAGAGATTATTCTATTATTACTAGTGTCATTTTGCATTTAAATAAAGATTATTCCATTTATTAGTATCTGCTACAGACACAATATATTGTGTCTGTTTATCAATATCGATACTATATTCTGTGTTTCATTATACATAATACCTAAACTTATTTAAAGTTAAAGTTTTATGTCAAATGTTCGTCTTTTCTTCTGAACATGCACCACTACACCTTTAGTCTTACATCAATAAAAATAAAAAAATTTTTCAGTTAAAATTACTTGCTTTTTATAAAAAGTTATACATAAAGCGTAATCTCTTGATTCTAGCTCAACCCCGTCATTATAAAGGATACAATCAATGAATAATCAAAATTAAACTGCAATCGTTTTCAGTTATATACAATTATTTTAAATCTCACAAATGATTTGGAACTAGAGAATGATCCCCCTCTAGGAAGAACATATGTTCGTATATATATTATATATTCCCCCCTCCGTTTTTTCAAGTCATTTATGCATATCGACATCATTTATGCTACTATAATAACGTTAAACTTTTATGAATGAGGCGATAGTATTGAATCCTAAAATCAAAGGTATAATTGCAATTCTAATATCTGCGATAGGTTTTAGCTTTATGTCTGTCTTCTTCAGATTATCAGGCGATTTACCTGTATTTCAAAAGTCTCTAGCAAGAAATTTAGTTGCAATGTTCATACCATTATTCTTCATATTTAAATATAAACAACCTATGTTTGGTAAGTTAAGTAGCCAACCATTACTTATCTCAAGGTCAACACTCGGTTTAATAGGTGTATTACTCAATATATATGCACTTGATCATATGGTATTGAGTGATGCTGATACATTAATGAAGTTAAACCCCTTCTGGACCATATTATTATGTTTTATCTTTTTACATGAAAAAGTACGCAAATATCAAATTTCAGCAATGATCGTTGCGATACTAGGTATGTTACTTATTGTAAAACCAGAATTTTCTTCTTCGTTTATACCAGCATTCATTGGGCTACTTTCAGGTATATTTGCTGCATCAGCATATACATGTGTCCGTGCTTTAAGTACTAGAGAAGCACCTTATACCATTGTATTTTATTTTTCATTATTCTCAGTCATTGTACTTATACCGTTTTCAATCGTTACTTTTGAACCAATGAGCAAATTACAAGTATTATATTTATTTGGCGCAGGTTTATCAGCGGCAGTTGGTCAAATTGGAATTACACTAGCCTATAGTTTCGCAGCAGCAAAAGACATATCTATCTTTACTTATGCTTCTATTATATTTACAGCAATATTCGGCTTCATACTATTTGGCGAAACACCAGATTTATTATCAACAATTGGATATGTTGTCATTATTAGTGCAAGTTATTATATGTTCGAAAAAGCACGTCGCGAATCTAGTACTCAACAACAAAATTAATCATATGATAAGGAGTGATTCATTTGGCACAAGGACGTCAAAATGATGAATTACAAGATATAACATTACTAGGTAACCAAAATAACACTTATAACTTCGATTATAGACCAGATGTTTTAGAAACATTTGATAATAAACACCAAGGTAGAGATTACTTTGTGAAATTTAATTGTCCAGAATTCACATCACTATGCCCTATTACAGGACAACCGGATTTTGCAACAATTTATATTTCATACATCCCTAACATTAAAATGGTTGAATCTAAATCATTAAAATTATATTTATTTAGCTTTAGAAACCACGGTGACTTCCATGAAGATTGTATGAATATCATTATGAATGATTTAATCGACTTAATGGATCCTCATTACATTGAAGTATGGGGTAAATTCACACCACGTGGTGGCATCTCCATTGATCCATATACAAATTACGGCCGCCCTAATTCAAAATATGAAAAAATGGCGGAGCATAGAATGATGAATCATGATATGTATCCTGAAAATATAGACAATCGCTAATCTTACAATGAATTTCAAATATAAACTTTAGTACATTGAAAACATCTTACAAAGATAATTTCAAATTGTGCTAAAGTTTTTTTATTTAATTTTCAAAAAACTCTTGCACTTTATTAAGTTAAAGCGTATTTTTATATATATTAGTACTATAGTTCATTAAATTAATGAGTCTCAATTTTATATGAATATTTCATATAATTAATTCGAAGGAATTGACAGAATTTTCTTATTTATAATTTTTAGAATATTATTGCAACTTTTTAATTTCAATAGTACAATTTTTAAAAAACAATATAACGTTAGTGTTAAGGGAACAGAAAGGTTGGGATGATTATATGAAAGCAAATAATTCCCATGAACAGGCAGTTCAAGAAATTCCACAAACAGGATTTTTTGGACATCCAAGAGGTTTAGGTGTTTTATTCTTCGTAGAATTTTGGGAGAGATTCAGTTATTATGGCATGCGTGCGATGTTGATATTCTATATGTACTACTCCATTGCAAATCATGGTTTAGGTATCGATAGAACCACGGCAATGTCAATCATGTCAGTATATGGGGCATTAATCTATATGTCATGTATTCCAGGTGGTTGGATTGCTGACAGAATTACAGGCACAAGAGGTGCTACTTTAATTGGTGCAGTACTCATCATTATTGGCCATATTTGTTTAAGTTTGCCGTTCGCAATGGTTGGTTTGTTCGCATCAATGTTCTTTATTATTATTGGCTCTGGGATGATGAAACCAAACATTTCTAATATTGTTGGTAGATTATATACTAAAGATGATACACGTATGGATGCAGGTTTCGTTATTTTCTATATGTCAGTAAACTTTGGTGCATTAATTTCACCTATCATTTTGCAACAATTTTTAGACGTCAAAAACTTCCATGGCGGATTCTTAATTGCAGCTATTGGTATGGCATTAGGTTTAGTTTGGTACGTATTATTCAATCGTAAAAATTTAGGTCGTGTTGGTATGACACCAACAAACCCACTTTCACCCGCTGAAAAGAAAAAATACACTGCAATTATTAGTGGTATAGTAGCCATTATTATCGTTGTACTTATCGTTACATACTTAACGAATACATTATCATTTAACTTAGTAAGTAATACTGTTTTAGTACTTGGTATCGTATTACCAGTTTCATACTTTACAATTATGATTAGAAGTAAAGATGTTACGGATGTAGAACGTTCAAGAGTTAAAGCATTTATTCCATTATTTATTTTAGGTATGGTGTTCTGGGCTATTCAAGAACAAGGTTCAAATGTACTTAACATTTATGGTATTGAACATTCAGATATGAAATTAAATCTATTAGGATGGAAAACGAATTTCGGTGAAACAATTTTCCAATCTATTAACCCACTTTTCATCCTATTATTTGCACCTGTTGTTTCATTTATTTGGCAAAAATTAGGCAAACGCCAACCAAGTTTACCTATTAAATTCGTGATTGGTGCTGGTTTGGCTGGTATCTCTTATATCTTAATGGGATTAATCGGTAACATTTATGGAAGTGCGCATTTCTCAGTAAACTGGGTTATTCTTTCATACATCATTTGTGTAGTTGGTGAATTATGTTTATCACCTACTGGTAACAGTGCTGCAGTTAAATTAGCACCAAAAGCATTCAACGCTCAAATGATGAGTTTATGGTTATTAACTAATGCATCAGCTCAAGCATTTAACGGTACATTAGTTAAATTAATCGATCCATTAGGTCAAACAAATTACTTTATTTTCTTAGGTACTACAGTAATCGTCATTACTTTAGTCATTTTAGCCTTCTCACCAAAAATCGTGAAAGCAATGAGAGGTATTAGATAATAGATGACAAAGTAAGCAGTAAGTCGAAATAATTCGGCTTACTGCTTTTTTAGTTTATAATAAAAATCACTCTAAAATTTCATTGATTACCTATAAAAATGGGTATTGAAATATATTAAACAAGAACTTAAGGAAAGTAGGTATAGACGATGACAAAAAAATATAATCATGGTGTGCTATTCTATCATGAACACAGTGGCTTAAAAGATATCTACCAAGGTCTAGGTGAAGTGACAAAGTCTCTAAGTTCTATGTGTAAACACTTCTCCATTCAATTAAGTGAGAATGAAGGAGATATCAAAGGTTATTGCCAATCTATTAAAAATGGACAATATGGAGACGATATAGATGTATTATTCATTTTAGGTGGCGATGGTACCGTTAATGAATTGATTAATGGCGTAATGGAGAACGACTTAGATTTACCTATTGGTATTATCCCAGGAGGTACGTTTAATGACTTTACTAAAACATTAAACCTCAATCCAAATCATACATTAGCTAGTCAGCAATTATTATCTTCACATATACAAACATATGATGTAATAAAAATTAATGATATGTTTGCACTTAATTTCGTTGGATTAGGCCTGATTGTACAAAATGCTGAAAATGTACAAGACGGTTCTAAAGACATCTTTGGTAAGCTAAGCTATATTGGTTCCACTGTTAAAACATTAATGGACCCTAGCAAGTTTGATTTCACATTATCAATTGATGGCCAAGAAAAATCCGGTAATACATCTATGATACTTATCGCAAATGGTCCTAATATTGGTGGCAGTAGAATTCCTTTAACTGATTTATCTCCACAAGATGGTCAATTAAATACCTTTATCTTTGATGATCAAAGTTTCAGTATCCTTAATGATATCTTTAAAAAGCGTGACAGTATGAATTGGAATGAAATTACACAAGGTATTGATCACATCTCTGGTAAACAAATCAAGCTTACTACTGAACCTAACATGAAAATTGACATTGATGGTGAAATTGCTTTAGAGACACCTATAAATGTTGAAGTATTACCAAATGCCATCAAATTACTCACATTTCCTGATCAAAATAATAACCAATAATAACAATGCGCTAACTCGCAAAAACAGGAGCTCAACCACTCATCCATACGACAATTTTAGGATAAGGGCTAGCTCCTGTTTTTATTTATCATTTAAGAATAATGCTTCTACATCTTTCCAACCATTTACACGTTTATATTCTTGATGATTCATATTATGCACTGCAGTATACATAATAGATTCACCTTCAAAAATAGCAAGCTGACGTGGATTGTCATCAATTAAATAGTCCGCATTAATAATATTTTTACGACCACAAAAAACAAAATGTTGTGGATCTAAAAAAGGAAAATGTTCTAATAACCATTCATACTTATCATGGAATGACGTTGGTACATCCATTGCAGCTGTTGCTATATAAACATCATAATGTTCATTTAACTTCTCTACAACTTCTTGTGCATTTGGCATAACCTTTAAATGTCTAAAGAACCCAGGCTCTCTAAGTATTTCAGTGACTAATCCGTCATGTTCTGGAATAACATGCTTTAATTTTTGTCCATTTAGTGATTCTACTGTAATTCCTAAATTAGCTCTTTCATTTACACCATCAATGATCGCGCCTAGTGTATCAGCGAGTACTTCATCCATATCTATAGCAATTTTCTTACGAGACATTAAATCTACTCCTCAAATGTAATGTATTTCTAAAGTATAGCAAAAGGACGATTCAGACAAAAGATTTAACTTACCTAATATAACACTTTAAAATTCAAAATGTTGTAATACGTCAATCATCTTATCATTTTGTTCTGGAAAACCTACCGTAATCCTAACGCCTGTAGGAAATGGTCGTGTAATACAACCTACTTTTAAGAGTGCCTCATACAGTTCTTTACTTTTATCTGTTTGTACAAATACAAAGTTAGTTTGACTTGGTAAGAAATGTTTACTTTGAGGTATTTGATAAAATTTTTCACGTTCTTTAGCATTTTTTGAAGTAATCTGTTTTAAGTAGTCTTGATCTTCCAATGCAGCTACTGCAGCATATTCAGATAAACGTGTAACATTGAATGGTGGTCTAATGATATTCCATTTTTCAATAGCTTCATTAGTGGCAACCACATAACCTACGCGTAATCCTGCTAATCCATAGGCTTTTGAAAAAGTTCTTAGTAAAAATGCATTATCAAATGTTTCTTGTAACTTTAACGTATCAGGATAATCGTCTGCAGTAACAAATTCAAAATATGCTTCATCAATGAGTACAGGTACATGACTTGGTACACGTTCTAAAAATCCTTTAAGTTCATCATGATTAAAATATGTACCAGTAGGATTATTAGGGTTACATAACCACACTAGCGATGTATCGTCATCGACTTCATTTAAAATACCTTCTAAATCAAATCCACCATTCTTTAATGGCACTTGAACAACGTGAGCAGACTCTACAATAGCATTATGATAATATTGTCCAAATGTTGCCTCGCTCGTTACGATTTTATCCCCTGGTGTTAATACTGCTCTTGAAATCATTAAGATGACTTCATCCAAACCTGCGCCAAATAAAATTCGAGATGCGTCCACATCAAAATGTTGACTAATCGCCTCTCTAAGTAGTGGCGATCCTGTTTCAGGATAATAATATAATTCATCTAAATGATTTGTTATTGCTTCTTTAGCTTTAGGAGAAGGACCATATAAGTTTTCATTGGATGCTAATTTATATAACTCTTCTTCAATTCCATATGCTTCTTTGAGTGCTCTAGGTGATAGTCCTGGTTGATATGCAGATAATTGTTCGAGTTGTTTTTTCATATTAATCGTTGCCCCCTCAAATTGACAGAAATTTCAAAAACTTAATATTAATTATAAACACTTACTATTACATAAATCAATCCATCTTCAAATCAAATATGAAATGTAATAGTTAAAGTGACATGTCTAAAGAATCAAAAAAGCCTCAATGAGAACGAAACATTCCATTATGTTCCATACCATTGAGGCTATGTTTATCAGACTATTTTATTTCACCAGACCTTCTTTTTCTAAGTAATCTTTAGCTACTTGATATGGGTCTTGTTTCTTTACTGTGACTTTATAATTCATTTCTTGCATTTCTTCATCTGAAATCTTGCCAGCTAGTTTATTAAGTGGTTTCTTCACTTCTGGATGATCCTTGATGAATTTTTCTTTAAACATTGGTGCACCTTGATAAGGTGGGAATACATGTTTATCATCCTTTAATACTACCATATCATATTGCTTTAATTCCGCATCTGTAGAATATGCATCAATTAAATTGATGTCCCCTTTTTCAACTGCTGTATAGCGAAGTTTAGGCTCCATGGTTTTGGCATTTGAAATATTTAGACCATAAGCTTTTTTAACTGCTTTAAAACCGTCTGGTCGATCATTGAATTCCAGTGTAAACCCTGGTTTTAATTTATCTTCTACTTTAGACAAATCACCAATGGTTTTAATATGATTTTTCTTAGCAAAATCACGTTTAACTGCTAATGCATAAGTATTATTATATTTCATTGGTTTTAACATGGTCATATTATATTTTTTCTCTAAACTTTGTTTAGCTTGTTGATATACTTGAGGTTCTTGCTTAGATTTTAAATCTTCTTTTGTTAATTCTCCTAAAACTGTACCTGTGAATTCTAAATAACCATCGATATCGTCAGATTTAAGTGCATTAAATAAGAAGGCAGTCTTACCCATTCCATCTTTGACTTCAACAGTATCATCTGTATCTTGTTCAATTAATATTTTATACATATTAGTAATGACGGATGGTTCTGAACCTAATTTACCTGCTAGCGTAATTTTATCACCTTTTTGAGCAAATAACGGGACGATAATAGCAACCATAATGATTATTACCATTGTTCCTAAGACGATTAATAATTTCTTATATGATAGTTTCTCCATAAATCTTAGTACAATATCAAATAATATGGCTAATAATGCTGCTGGAATTGCACCAATTAAAATTAATGATGCGTCATTACGATCAATCCCTAGTAAAATTAAATCCCCCAGTCCACCAGCACCAATTAATGCTGCTAAAGTTGCGGTACCTATAATGAGAACCATAGCAGTTCTAATACCTGCCATAATCACAGGCATGGCTATAGGTAATTCTACTTTTGTTAATCGACGTATGAGTTTCATACCAATACCTTTTGCCGCTTCGACTAGTGATGGATCAACCTCTTTTACACCTGTATATGTATTACGTAATATAGGTAACAGTGCATATACAACGAGTGCAATGATTGCTGGTAATCGTCCTATTCCAAATAATGGAATCATTAATCCAAGTAATGCTAATGAAGGAATCGTTTGCAGTATTGCAGCAATATTCATGACAATTTCAGATGTTTTCTTCGTTTTGGTTAATAAAATACCAAGTGGTACGGCAATGATGGTTGCTATTAATAAAGCAATAAATGAAATCTGTATATGTTCAATAATCGTCGAGAGTAACTGTCCCTTACGTTCTGCTAGCGTTTGCCAAAATTCATGCATGGGTGTTCTCCCCCTTTACGCCTGACAAATATTTAAATACATCTTCTCTTTTAATTAATGTCTTATGTTGTGATTGTTCATCAATCACTACGATAGCGTCATGATTGATTAATGTTTGATAAATATCATCTAAATATTGTTCATTACTTATTTCTGGATAATTTTTCGTAGCAGCAACCTCATCTAATTGACGTTCAATATTTAAATCCTTCAATATCACTCTAGATTCTGATTTCTGTATATGATTACCCATAAATTGTTTCACAAAGTCACTTTGAGGATGTTGTTGAAAACCTGATGGTGTATCAATTTGTTCGACATGTCCTTCATTCAATAAACATATTCGGTCTCCCAACTTCATTGCCTCTTGAATATCATGCGTCACAAATACGATGGTTTTTTTAATCTTTGTTTGTAAATCAATCAAATCATCTTGAAGTTTTTCTCTACTTATTGGGTCTAACGCACTAAATGGTTCATCCATAATAATGACAGGTGGATCTGCAGCTAACGCACGCACTACTCCAACACGTTGTCGTTGTCCTCCAGATAGTTCTTCAGGTAACCTATTTTTATAAATCTCGGGGTCCAACCCAACCATCTCTAATAATTCATCTACTCTTACATTAATATCCTTATCTTTCCATTTCTTCATTTGTGGCACTTGTGCTATATTTTCTTTAATCGTCATATGTGGAAATAATGCAATTTGTTGTAGTACATACCCAATATCCCATCTCATTTCATAAACAGGATAATCGCTGATTGGCTTATTATTAAAATAAATATATCCCTCGCTTAGTGGAATTAATCGGTTTATCATTTTTAAAGTTGTCGTTTTCCCACAACCTGAAGGGCCTATTAATACGAAAAATTCCCCTTCTTTGATATTAAAACTAACATCGTCTACTGCGACATGATTACCGTAACGTTTCGTCACATTCTTAAATTCAATCACAACTTCACCTTCATTCACTCTAATCAAATAGACATTTTCATTTACTATACCCTTTTTTATGTTCTAATCACAAATCAAATTAATTAATTTTTTTGATTTTTTGATATTTGTTACAAGTACACTTACTAATCGCTAAATTGAGACCATATTAAACATGAAAAACTCGATGCAAGACACATTTATCATGTGATGTACATCGAGTTTAAATCTTAATTCATTTTGTTATTGTTAATATTTAAATACTTGTCTTATATGACTGTATTCTTTCAAGGAATTGTGGGCAATAATGTTTTAGTTTATAACTCCCCACACCGTCAATGTTTATCATATCTTGTTTAGATTCTGGTTTTCGCTTAGCAAATTCTTCTAATGTATAATCAGAGAAAATACTTACTGGTGCAATTCCCAGTTTATCACTTAATTGTTTTCTCACTTTAACCAGTTCGCTAAATAAAGCTCTGTCTACACCTTCTACTGTGTTTATAAACACTTTTTCTTTTGATTTTTGTTTAAATGGCGTTGTATATACTTTAGTGTCATCATTTAATAACTTTTTCACTGACTTATCACATATAAGTATTTCATCATTTTCATTTAAAAAGCCTTTAAATCTTAATTCATCAATTAAATGGCTTAATTCTGAAGTAGTATATGATTTCATAATACCGTGAGTTGTCAATTGGTCATAATCGTTATATTTAATGTAATCTGTTGTTTCACCACGTAACACCTGAATAATGACGCTATAGCTTTCTTGTTGTCTCATACGTGCGACACAACTAATGATCATCTTAGCTTCTCTCGTCATATCATAGGTTTTATTCTCTTGTATACAATTACTACACTGTTTACATTCTTCTAATTTTTCATTAGGTTCAAAATAATGGACTATCGTTGCTTCAAGACATTTTTTAGTTTTAGTATATTGGAGCATTTTAGTTAGTTTTTCGCCCATCTTCTCTTTATAATCATCGTCTGCTTGAGATACTGATATAAAATATTCATGAAGTCCTCTATCACGTTCACTGAATAATAAGATACATTCACTTTTCAAGCCATCACGACCTGCACGTCCAGCTTCTTGATAATATGATTCTAAATCCCCTGGCATATTGTAGTGTATAACAAATCTGACATTAGATTTATCGATTCCCATACCAAAAGCATTCGTCGCAATAACGACATTCACACGATCGTATAGAAAATCATTTTGAGCAGCTTCTCTTTCCTTATTTGTTAATCCCGCATGATAAATCGTACATTTAACCTTATGACTTTCAAGTACCTCTTGTAGCTCTTCAACTTGTTTACGTGTCGAACAATAAATGATACCCGCTTCTTCATCATGTTCTGTGACATAGTCTACGACAAATTTTTGACGTTGATATGTTGGATTAACTTTAAATATTAAATTTCGCCGCTTCGTGCTCGTCTTCACTTCATCATTGGCCTCAATATTTAATTTTGTCATAATATCTTGTTGTACTTCAGCTGTTGCCGTTGCTGTTAATGCCACAATCGCAAAATCTTGTGGAAGTGTGAAAACCTTTTGAATCACATTTTGATAACTTGGTCTGAAATCATGTCCCCATTTTGAAATACAGTGCGCTTCATCAAATGCAACTAATCGTATATTTACTTTTCTTAATTGACTTAAAAAATATTGATTTTCAAAACGTTCAGGTGCGACATATAAGAACTGAATATGGCCGCTAATTAAATCTTGTTCAATCTTTTTTTGTTGTTTCTGAGTTAAACTACTATTAATAAACGCAGCATTAATCCCCATTGCTTTCAATTGGTCTACTTGGTCTTTCATTAATGATATTAATGGACTAATAACAATTGTCGTTCCACCTAACATCAATCCAGGTACTTGATAACATATCGATTTACCGCCACCTGTGGGTAACACACCTAATACATTTCGATGATCTATAATTTTTGAAATGATTTCTTCTTGACCTGGACGAAACGTATCGTAGCCAAAATAATGCGATAAAGTTTCTTGCATGATTAAATTCCCCTTATTGTTCTTTTAATTCTTCGAGTTCACTCCATCTTGTGATGTCAGTATCATATGTTGCCTCAAGTTGTTCTTTTTCTTCATTCAGTGCTTTGATTTTTGCGTAATCTGCACTCGCTTCTACCATTTCTTCGTCAATTTCAACTAATCTTGTTTCAGTTTGATCAATACGTTCAAGAAGTGCTTCATATTCACGCTTTTCCTTATATGACAGTCCCGATTTTTTTCGAGATTGTGGTTTATGTTTGGTTTGATTGGCGCTCTGTTTATCCATAGCAAATTGTTTGTCTTGAGCTTTTTTATAAGCTTCATAGTCCTCAAATGAACCAATGATTTTTTCCATTTTACCATCATGAATATACCAATATTCTTGTGCCACTTTGTTAAGAAAATATCTATCATGACTAACCGTAATCACTGAACCACCAAATTCATCGATATAATCTTCTAAAATGGTTAGGGTTTCGGTATCTAAATCGTTTGTAGGTTCGTCTAATAATAATACATTCGGCTTATGTACTAATAAACGTAAAAGATATAACCGCTTTTGTTCGCCACCTGATAATTTATATACTTTCTTACCATGCGTTGAACTTGGGAATAGAAAGCGCTCAAGCAATTGTGTTACAGAAACGGAGGTGCCATCCTTTTCCATAGCAACTTCACTCTCTTCACGAAGATAATCAATCACTCTGATATCTCTATCTAATGTTTCTTCAGTTTGTTTGAAGTAAGCCACTTTAACGGTCTGTCCTACTTTTAATTGGCCTTCAAATGATTGATCTTCAGATGCTAATATATTTAATAATGTGGTTTTGCCCGCTCCATTAGGACCTACTATACCTATTTTTTGACCACTTTGTATAATCTCAGTAATATTTTCAAATAGTACTTTGTCATTGATTGATTTTGATAAATGATCTAATTCATACACTTGTTTACCTAGTCTTGAATGAGCTAAATTCAACTGTGCTTTATCTTGTTTCGTTTGTTGTTTAACTTCAGATTCTAAGTCGCTAAAGCGATTAATACGTGCTTGTTGTTTAGTTGTTCTAGCTTTTGCGCCGGCTCTCATCCAAGCCAATTCTTGCTTATATAATGCCTTTTGCTTTTGTTGTTGTTTCTGTTCGATTTGTTCATTTTCAGCACGCATAGCTATGTAATCTTCATAATTACCAGGATATGTTTTTAACTTACCTCTATCTAATTCAATAATTCTTGAAGATACTTCGTTTAAAAAGTAACGGTCATGTGTTACAAATAAAACAGTATAAGGATATTGCTTTACGTAATTAATTAACCAGTTTATCGACTCAAAATCTAAATGGTTTGTCGGCTCGTCTAACAATAATAAATCGGGTTGTTCTATTAATGTCTTCGCTAAAACAACACGTTTTTGTTGACCACCTGATAATGACTTCACTAATTTATTTGTATCATTAATGCCTAATTTAGAAAGTATGGTCTTGATTTCAGCATTATAATCCCATGCCTCTTTACGATCCATCATTTCTTGAGCTTCCATCATAATTTGAAATTGCTTGTCGCTTTGATTGATGGCATATTGATTTACAGCTTGTTCATAATCTTTAATCACCTTTAATGTAGGTGTATCAGAACTTAGTACCGCCTCAAACACTGTCATATCTCCATCAAGATCATGCTTTTGTGATGAATAACGTATTCGATAATTATTTGGATGTGTGATATCAGCCGTAAAATCTTCGTCTATATTACCTATGACTTTCAGCAATGTACTCTTACCTGTACCATTAATCCCTACTAGACCAATCTTTTCGTGTTCAGATATAGATAAATTTAAGTCATCGAATATCACTTTGTCTGCATAGGATTTATTTAAATGTTCAATTTTATATGCTTCCATGCTTATCTTCCTTTTACTATCGAATTTTCTATATAATTTTGTTAAGCTTAAATCAGTTCTATATATTATACACCTTTTTAAGCTTAAATGATACAAGGAGACCTAGTTATGGCAGAATTCTTCGAAAATTTGCCTCCTCATTTTCAAGCTTTAATTGCAGGAATCATTACATGGTTATTAACAGCACTTGGTGCAGCTTCTGTCTTTATTTTTAAATCTGTTAATGATAAAGTGTTGAACTCGATGCAAGGGTTTGCTGCAGGTATTATGATTGCCGCAAGTTTCTGGTCTCTGTTACAACCCTCAATTGAATTTAGTAAAGACTCAGCAATGCCATGGTTACCAGCTGCGATTGGATTCTTATTTGGCGGTTTCTTTATTCGCGGACTAGATTTTGTTATACCGCATATGCATCGTAATGCGAAGGATGAAAATCAGCAACAAGAAGGCATTGACACATCTCTAAGTAAAAATGCATTACTCGTGCTTGCAATTACATTGCATAATATACCTGAAGGTTTATCAATTGGTGTTGCCTTTGGTGGCGTAGTATCAGGCAATGGTACTGCTACATTCCTAGGTGCGATTGGCTTAGCGATTGGTATAGGTATCCAAAACATTCCTGAAGGTGCAGCCTTATCTATGCCAATTAAAGCAGCCGGTGCGTCTAGTTGGAAAGCTTTCAACTATGGACAGGCTTCAGCTATTGTAGAACCCATATTTGCTATGATTGGCGCAGGTGCAGTACTAGTTATTACACCGATGTTACCGTACGCGCTCGCCTTTGCTGCAGGTGCAATGATATTTGTAGTAGTAGAAGAGCTAATACCAGATTCTCAATCAGGTAATAATACAGATTTAGCTACGCTAAGCTTAATGCTTGGTTTCGCTATTATGATGGTATTAGACGTTGCATTAGGCTAATCAAGTAGTTTTATTAAGATGTAATTTCCATATAATTTCCTAAAATTAAAGTTTGACTACGAAGGCAGATAGAATAATAAAGAGGAGTGGAGTTCAATAGAACCCCCACTCCTCTTTAATTTGTCGTATTAAGCAGATAAACAGGCTAGGACATAAATACATACTTCAAGTTACATTCATATTTAGTCAGCCGTTGACTGAAAAGTCATTCTTTTTCTTATAGAAATTAGAATGACATACACATGCGTATTGACTCATGTGTTCGTATTTTAAAGTACACATTAGCTGTGGCTAAAGCATAAGAACCACTACATCATAAATGATTAGTGGTTCTTTATTATTTCTGTTCCACTCTCTGTTAAATATATCAAAAATAAAAAAACCGAATTGAGTGCTTATACTCAATTCGGTTTTATTGAATTATTTTTTCTCGTTACCTTTTGGTCCTGTTTTATATTCATACTTCGATGGATCTACTTTTTTGAAATCAGGATTTTTATAGAATCTGAATAAGTCACCGTTAAGTAAACTATCATTCATTTCTAAATCTTTTTCAACTTGTTTTTGATTTTTCTCGAAGTCTTTTGGTTTCTTAGTTAGTAATTCATTATCTTTATTAGAATATAACTTACCGTTAACATATTTGTAGTCTTTAGTAATAAAGTCACCATTTCTAAATGGTACTACATCGTTATGTTGTTTAGAGAATAAATCAGTACCAAACATGATATAGTTTTTAGTATCAATACCAACTAAATGTAAAATCGTTGGCATAACATCCATTTGTCCAGCATATTCTTTATTTATGCCACCTGATTTGCCTGGAATTTTAATCCAGAAACCAGTACGGTTTAAATCAGTGAACTTCGCTGGTGTAATCTTTTCACCTAATAATTTTTCCATCGCATTATTATGGTTTTCAGAGATACCGTAGTGGTCACCATAAATCATGATAACAGAATCATCATATAACCCTTTTTTCTTAAGATCTGTAACATATTCTTCAAGCGCTTGGTCTAAATAATGTGCTGTTTGAATATATCCGTCAACTGTAGAGTCACCTGTATTTGGCTTATCAATAGATGCATCCTTCTCATCTAAAGTGAATGGATAATGGTTAGTCAATGTAATAAGGTGAGAATAGAACGGTTTTTTCATTTTAGCTTGATAGTCCGCTGAATCTTTGAAGAACACTTTATCTTTTAATCCTAAATTGACTACATTATCGTCTGACATATCATAATAGGTTGCATCATAGAACTTATCTATACCAAAGTGTTTATAAATTTGGTCTCTGTTCCAGAACGTTTTATAGTCACCATGCATGACATTTGAATTATAACCTTGCTTTTGATCTAAAATCGCTGGCAGTGATTCATATGTGTTGTCACCTTTTAATGAATATGCAGAACCTTGTGGTAATCCATATATACTGTTATCCATTGTCAATTCGGCATCTGATGTCTTACCTTGACCAGTTTGATGGAAGAAGTTAGGGAAGTAAGTGTAATCTTCTTTACCACTTGATAGTTTGTTCAAGAATGGTGTTACTTCCTTACCATTAACTTTCTTGTTAATTAAGAAAGTTTGGAAACTCTCTAAATGGATTTTAATAATATTTTTCTTCTTAGCCGCACCATAATATTCTGGGTTAGGTTCAGTACGTTTTTGCTTTGTATAATTAAGCACTTTAGTTAGGTCATCTTCTGATGCTAAAGCCTTTTGTTGATTGTTTTCGATCGTTTTTACACCATCATATACTGTAAAATTAAATGGTCCTAAATATTTAACTAAGTATTTGTGGTCAAATGTACGAGTTAATAACTCTGGACGGTCAGTTTCAGCAAAAGCTAAGTTTAAGAAGAATAACGCTACTGATACAGCCATAACGACTGGAACAAATTTCTTACTAAATGCTTTTGTACTTAACCACTGACGTTTAAAGATTAGAATAAACAGGTAGATAATCGTATCGATAAAGTACACAAAGTCGTACCATTTAAATGATGCACCTAATGCGCCACCCATAGATTCTACATTCCCTGCTTGATTCAAAGTACTAAACGTTAAAAAATCAGAGAAAAATCTAAAGTATACAACGTTGGCATACAGTAAAAATGTTAATAAGAATCCTCCAACAAAAATAAACCAAAAAGCCTTTTTACCTTTGAAGAATAGGAACACACTTAGTACAAGTGCGATTAAACTGTATGGATTCATCAGTAATATTAAGTTTTGTACTAATCCTTTAACACCTAAAGAAAAATCAACATAATAGGAAAAATATGTCTTTAGCGTGATCGTAAATACGGTCATCAGGAAAAACGCAAAAAGACTTATCTTCTTTTTGTGAGAACTCATGTTTGTTTCCTCCGTTTATTGTTAATAAACCACAAGAACCTTATCAATAACGAATTAAACGTAATTAGGCAATGGTAATTTGTCTTAAAACAACGCCAGTAAGCTTTTATCTTCTTTAACAATAACTCCGTTTAACATATAAACGCATTGCTTACTTTACTACGTCGAAATAAAACAAGTTATTTCCACTTTTATTTTAACCCATTCCAATATTGGTCTGCATGATTTAACACAATATATAATTTTTAAAATTCACTAAACATTTCATTTTGACGTTAAAAATAGCTAGTAGATTGGTCCAATAACTAGCTAATGTATTGTTGATGTTAATTTTTTATTAAGAAAATATGATGAATGTAATCATATTGTAACAAAATACATAGTTCAATATATTAATATAAAGGAAGCAACCTTAAATATCAAGTAAAAACACACTTTTCAAAATATAAACTATGATTGAAAGTTAAACCTTCTATAATGTACCTATATATTATATAGACTTATATTTATTAATCCATCCGTCTTAAGTACGAGCTTCCACTTTACATTAATAGTGCCTATTTCAACATTTCTAACTGCATACGATACTCAATGCCATGGAATAATTGATTTAACCAATTACTATATTTAATGAGATTTTTCTCTGCTGTTTCAATATCTATAAATTGGAATTTTAATTTTGATCCTGTTGGTTTCTGAGCTAACTTTGTTAAATGATAGCTTGCTATCGTACCTATCTGAGGATAACTACCCAATGTATAGTGATCATTTAACAGGATGATTGGTGTACCATCTCTTTTAACTTGAATTGTACCGCGTTTAACTGATTGATGTGCAGGCATATCATCATAATACGCTTTCACTTTTTCCCCTTCTAAAACCATTCCCATTCGATTTGCTTTACTAGTTACTTTATAATTATGTGATGTAAAACGTTGCAAGACATTTTCTTTAAAATCTTCTGAACCTTTGTTTTTAATGACATGGAATACATCCGACATATAGTTAAATGATAACGCATAGCCATCTACACCCCAATCTGTTTGACGAGACTCAGCTAAATTTTCAAATAATTTTTGATGTCGCTCACTATATAGGCGTTTCATTTCAATTTCATCACCATTTTGTAGTTGTCGACCTTCAAAACCACCCAATTTAACATTAAAATCTGTTGATGTAGAGCCTAACCATTCTTCTAGATTAAAGCCTCCACCGACAGCTAAATAAACACGTGATGTTCTGCTCGTTTCTTCAAACTTTAAAACATCATCTTTTTCCATTAAATATAACTTATATGGAAAGACCTTCATTGTTTGTGTCTCTGCTTTAAAATTACCACCTGCTAATGCGATTAACGTTGGTTCTGTAAAACGAATCGTTGGCATTTTATGTGTCATTTCGAGTGTTGCTTCATTTTTATCATTAGCTACTAACCGATTGGCAATTTCGTGTGACAAACTATCAAGTGCACCACTTGGTATCACACCATTATGTTCATATCCGTGTCTACCAAAATCATGAAAACTACTAAATAAACCGCTATTTTCTATTATGATTGACATGTTTTAAAGTCTCCTAAATCCAATTCATTTTTATCTTTAGCAATAAATTGTACATTATCGCCTAATTTTAAGAGTGAAAAATCATCTTTATTTGGAAAGAAAAGTTGTGTTGGTGTATATCCAATTACCAACCAGTCATTATAAGTGTCGGTAGTAACGATACCACATTTTTTGCCTTCAATGACGACGGAACCTGCCGGAATAAATTTCTTTTCTTTGCTTGTATGATTCACAAATAATTTTTTGTTCATTCCTGTTAAATATGGAAATCCTGGTGAATATCCCATCATCGATACAAAATAATCACTTCCTGTATGTAGTGCTTTAAATTGTGATTCATCCATTTTTAAATGTTTTAATAATGATTCTAAGTCTGGCCCGTATTCTTCTCCATATACGATAGGAATTTGAAATGGTGCCTGCGTTTTATTCTCATGTTTTATTTCCAACTTAATCGACTCAATGAGCGCTTTCATATATAAGAATGGCGATTGTATATGATGATGTTTAATCATGTCTCGTGCATCATAAATAATCATCATGTCCGATTCAGTAGGTACAATTTCTATGATGAACGAGTAATTTTTTTCATTTAAATATGATCGCAAGGCTAATAAATCTTCAGTAAGATCTTTTGATACCTTTTTCTCTATTGATATTACGATGGCTTGGTCGCCTTGACTATATATTTTCATACCTTCACCTCAAAAGTCTTTAATGATGATAAAATACGTTCATACGCTCTATTACAAAAGGCATCAGTGATTTAATCAATAAATATACTAATATAATGGCACATATGGTAGTAACTGTTGCAACGATACGTGCGAATATTTGTGCTCTCTTTTGTAATAATCGATTAACGATGACTTTATTTACAACTGCTACAACAATTAATAATCCTATCCATAATAATGTCATTATCTACTCCATTTGATAATATTTCGCGCTACTTTCATGTTAATTTTATAGGTAAATTGTAACGTCGGCAACCTCTCGCAAACTATTTAGTAAAAATACCTCTACTTTATTAGTAGTCAATTTCTCTATTAATTCATCAACATAATAGTTTTTTTCTTGCAAACAACCTTCATCAATAAATGATTGCCGCATGCATCCTAATAAAAAATCTTCATTATAATGAGGTGTATAATAATATCCGTTTTCTTTAAACATAACGTTCCCAATATTAAATTCTAAAATCTTGCCATTCTTATCAAATATGAGTGCTAAATCAGTATCTAAATCATAAGATACATGGTCTCTATTCGATGTTTTATTAATTATCGTTATATGAGATGTATTTGAATGTTCACGTACTAAAGACGCAGTAAAATGTGATTTAGATGTTAATGGTGCTACTAAATAGTCGAAATCCCCTTCTTCGTTTAACATCACTTTCAAACGGTAACTACCTTCTTGATATTTAGATTGTATCGAGTGAATAAGACGTTCCCAGCCTAACTCATTAAAAGTCATATTCAATTTGTTACTAGATTGACTTATTCTCTGTTTGTGATAAGCAAGTCGTGCAATATGACCATTCTCTAATTTCATTGTTTCAAATAAGTACATTATAACCTCTCCAGTATCCTCGTCTTATCATAAAATTCTTGGACTTCATTATCTGGGTTAGAGTTAATCGTAATCCCAGCACCAACGCCATAAATCGCTTGCTGATGTCGATACTCAATCGTACGTATAGGTATATTAAATATCATTTTACCGTTAGGCAGTAATAATCCAATCGTTCCACAATATATGTATCTTGGAACTTGTTCTAAAGAATGAATTAATTTCATAGTATTGATTTTAGGTGCACCAGTAATAGAACCACACGGAAATATAGCACTTAAAATCATTTCAAGTGTCACATCTGATGATAGTTTTCCTGTGACCATACTCGTCATTTGATGTACCGTATGATACGTTTCTATAAAAAATAATTTATAAACAATAATACTTCCTGTCATTGCTATTCTAGAAATATCATTACGCAATAAATCTACAATCATTACATTTTCAGCTTTATCTTTCTCAGACTGTTGAAGTTGATGGTAGTTTTGTAGATCTTCTTCGTTCGTTACACCTCTCGGCATTGTACCTTTCATTGGCTTACTAACTAACACGTTCGGTTCACCATTAAATATTCCTTTCTGAAAAAATAATTCAGGAGAAATAGATGCGACTTTAACCTCATCTGTATCTAATAAGGCCGTGTAATTACCATTCGCCGCAGTGGTTAATTGTCGATATAACTGATGAATAGGAAAATGGATGTTATCAGTTAATCGGGTAGTATAGTTCACTTGATAGGTGTCTCCTTCGACAATTGCATGTTGAATGCTTTTAATTTTTTCTTTCATTTGTTGATTTGATTCTATAAATTTAAAGTGATGTTTCGAATTATATGATACATCATTCAATTTTGTAGATTCATTTATGTGATTGGCTACTTTAAAGCTATATGCTATTGCTAAGATACCATCTTCTTCTACATGGCACACAGCCATTTGTGGGTTAAAATAACGTGCCGCTTCATATGTTATATATAACGTGACATAACGACCTTGTTGTTGTTGTAATTCTGCAAAACGTATAACACGCCCCACTTCATCTATATGTTTAGCTATCTTCTTTTCAATCAATTGATCCAATTCAATATGATAGGTTTCGAATTGATTGTCGTCTATGTAATAGCGATAGTTAAATTTGATAGTCATTATTTTCACCTACAATGTCGATAAAGTTTTGAATCTGGTTTTGGCCTTGTTCGCTTAAAATGGATTCTGGGTGATACTGTAAACCATAAATAGGATATTTATCATGCTCTATCCCCATAATGACATCATCTTCTCCCTTAGCCGTAATTTTCAAATCGCTTGGAATGCTACTTTCATCTGCTTGTAAAGAATGATATAACATTACATTAAATTTTTCTGGCAATCCTTGAAACATACCTTCACCATAGTGGCTTAATAATGTCGTATGACCATGTATAGGTCTATCTCTATGTATAATTTTTCCTCCAAAATATTGGTAAATCATTTGAAATCCTAAACAGACCCCAAAAATAGGTATGTGCTGATAAAAGTCATCCATCACCTTAAATAAAATAGAATAATCACTAGGTCTCCCGGGACCAGGAGAGATAACGATAGCTTTAGGCTTTAGCGCCTTTAATTCCTCGATATTAATCTCCTCTACATCAATAACATTCACTATATCTTGTGTAGCCATTTTAAAATAATTAATTAAATTATAAGTAAATGAATCTTTATTATCTATCACTACTAACATGATTACGCTCCATTACATTAATATTCGTTATTCGATACGTCTTTAACACTATTATCACAAATATTCACTTGATTTTACATATGAATTGGTTTATTCTATGTTGCGTACAAAATATATAGTTATCAGAGGTTCCTAGCCGAAACCCTCTATAAAAAACTAGACACTGAATTTAATTTCTGTTTGCAAATAGACATATCATTTTAATGCTTTCTTTAAAATTATATGTGTATTCACAATCTGTCGTCTATCTTTTTTATAGAGATAGGCTTTTTTTATGCCTTAATTTTCGGTTTTAGTGACTAATGATTTATAGGAGGAAAAAATCATGGTACAACACACTCTAGATCCAAACAAAGCCATAGTCGTCTTTAGCGGAGGTCAAGACAGTACAACATGTTTGTTTTATGCTAAAAAGCATTTTAAAGATGTTATTCTCGTTACTTTTAATTATGGACAAAGACATGATACTGAAATTGAAGTAGCTAAAAAAATTGCTCAAGAACAAAACGTAGAACACCACATATTAGATATGTCGTTGTTATCCCAACTGACACCTAATGCATTAACACAACATGACTTAAAAATTGAAGATACAGAAGATGGTATTCCAAATACATTCGTACCTGCTCGTAATCTACTGTTCTTATCATTCGCTGGTGCATTAGCTTACCAAATTAAAGCTAAACATATCATTACTGGTGTTTGTGAAACTGACTTTTCAGGTTATCCTGACTGTCGTGATAGTTTCATTAAATCAATGAACGTAACATTAAATCTGTCTATGGATCGAGATTTTGTGATTCACACGCCATTAATGTGGTTAGATAAAGCACAAACATGGGAACTTGCTGACGATCTTGGGGTATTAAACTATATTCGTGAAAATACGCTAACTTGTTATAACGGTATTATTGGAGATGGTTGTGGTGAATGCCCTGCTTGCCAATTAAGATCACGCGGACTCGACCGATATCTTGCGAAGAAAGGAGTACAATAAGATGATTCAACAAATCTATCCTAGTGTCAATCATCCCTATCAATTCGAACTTAATAAAGACTTTAACTTTTCAGCAGCACATTATATTCCAAGTGAAGACGCTGGAAAATGTATGCGTACTCACGGACATACTTATTTCGTAAATATTACCATAGCTGGAGATGAATTAGATCACAATGGTTTTTTAGTGAATTTTAGTGATTTAAAAAAATTAATTCATGACCAATTCGATCATTATTTATTAAATGATTTAGTTCAATTCAAAGGTAAAAGCCCTTCTACAGAAATTGTTGCTCAAACTATATATCAAATGGTGCAATCATATCTTAAAGATCAAAAGAATCAACCAAAATGTGTCCAAGTTTATTTACGTGAAACACCTACAAGCTATGTCGTTTATCGTCCTAAGGGTGATCAATAATGGCTAAAATACCTGTATTAGAAGTGTTTGGTCCAACAATTCAAGGAGAAGGACGCGTCATTGGTAGAAAAACAATGTTTGTTAGAACTGCAGGTTGTGATTATCGCTGTAGTTGGTGTGATTCTGCCTTTACATGGGATGGTAGTGCTAAAGAGGATATTCAATTAATGTCTGCAGAAGAAATATATGACAAATTGCGTGAAGTAGGTGGCGACAATTTTAATCACGTCACAATTTCTGGTGGAAATCCGGCACTTATTAAAGGTATCCAAGATTTAGTAAATTTATTTGAAGAACATCATATTCAAACTGCCCTTGAAACACAAGGCAGTAAATTTCAACCATGGATGACTCAAATCGATGACTTAACAATTAGTCCCAAACCGCCAAGCTCAAATATGAAACCTAATTTGGAAATTTTAGATAGTGTTATTGAACAGTGTGTACCTGAATCACTAAATTTAAAAGTCGTCATTTTTGATGAGGGTGACTTCGAATTTGCTAAAATGATTCATCATCGTTATCCAACAATTCCATTTTATTTACAAGTGGGTAATCCTTATTTAGATGATGAGGTCGACAACCATACTGCTAAACTATTACAACGTTATGAACAATTAGTCGAACGTGTCATGACTAGTAGCGATATGAATAATGTATATGTATTGCCCCAATTACACACATTGTTATGGAGTAATATGAAGGGTGTTTAAACTCATTTAATATAACTTTAACAATTTCGAGTGTTATATAATGATTAAGTTTATGTTAATTGATATAATAATTGAATGAAGTATTACGGATAGGAGTACACCATGATTCTATATATATTAATTAATATTGCCGTAGTATTGCTCATTATAGGAATAGATTTATATTTGCACCAATTTGAACAACTTCGGTTTAGTTCAATACTAATAGCTATTTCATTAAATGCTATTATCGATTTAATCGTAGTCTCAAAATATAATTTTATTTCAATCTATACGATGATTTTATTCATTGTATGGGCATTATTACAACTCTATTTAAATAAAAAAATTAATCCTTTCATGATAAAAGACCAAAAGTTCATTGCAGTGATATTTGCCATTGTCATAAGTTTAGCGCAATTTATAACAGATATTTCCAGTGAACAATCTGTCTATATGTCGTTACCATACTTAGCTCCAGCTATTTTCATTATCGGTGCAGTATTATTATTTATAGGTACATTTAATTTGTCAGAACTTAATCGTCTACCTATTTTAAAAACAATCAAACACCCTATGATGATTGGTACGATATTAATTATCATCTCATTTATAGCTATGATGATACTCACACCTTTTTGGTACGTGTTTGCTATCATATATGTACTATTCATATTATTTATCATATGGCAACGTATATTTAAGGGAGAGGGACAGAAATAATAAAGAACCACTAATCATTTATGATGTAGTGGTTCTTACGCATTAGCCACAGCTAATGTGTACTTTAAAATAGGAATACATGAGTGAAACTCATGCATAAGAAATACTAATTTCTAAAGAAAAAGTATTTCTTTATCGTTGTCAAAAAATCAATTTATAAAAAGCTTACAGGTTATGGAAAAATATATAATCTGTAAGCTTTTTGTTTAATGAACACGTTCTTTATATTCATCACTATTTTGTGTTGCTTGATATGTCGGTTGATGTCTATGTGCATCAAATCTTCTAATTTGATGATAGTGTTCAGATTGATTTTTTCTAGATTGTGCCTTGTCTGAGTCTTTTGACTCCTGTGATCTTTCAGATGTTTGTTCAGGTTCAATATTCGTGGCCTGAACAATATATTTAGGTCGCTTTTTCACTTCATAATAGATACGACCAATATACTCACCAATGACTCCTATAGACATTAACTGAATACCACCTAAAAGTGTGATCGCAGCTATTGTTGTGAAGTAACCGGGAATGTTCACACCTGAAATCATGATATTAATTAAAAGATATACGAGATATAGTACACTAAGTGAAAATGTAATCATACCTAGATAAATCATCATTCTTAATGGTTTATTATTAAACGAAATTAAGCCATCAATACCATAATTTAATAATTTGGCAAATGACCATTTCGATTCTCCTGCTTCACGTTCTACATTTTCATAGGTGAATACTTTCGTATTATAACCTATCCATTCAAATAATCCTTTTGAAAATCGGTTATATTCATCCATAGATGTCAGTGCTTGTACTGCACGTTTGCTTAGTAATCTAAAATCACCTACGCCATCTTCAAACTGCACATCTTCTACAAAGGCATTAATCAATTTATAATAAGCACGTGTCATCGATTTTCTAGCGACATTTTCTCCTTTACGATCACGTTTTGCTATAACTTGATCATAACCTTCATTATACCCTTCAACCATTTGCGGAATAAATTCTGGCGGATGTTGTAGATCAGCATCTATCATAACTACAGCGTCACAATGTTCACTATGTTGATAGCCTGCCACCATAGCAGCCTCTTTACCAAAATTTCTACTAAATGAAATATATTTTACGTGGTGGTCAGCTAATGCTAAATTTTGTAGATGATCAATAGTTGAATCTTTACTGCCATCATCTATGAATAGTAAATCGTATTCATATTGTTTATTGATGCTATCTTGCTTTAATATCTCAGTCAGCTTTTCATATGTTTTTAATACGACTTCTCCTTCATTATAACAAGGAATGATGACTCTTATATTCATTCAATGACATCCTTTTCTAGTAATTGATTTAATATTATTTTATCAATTACTTAATAGTGTATTCTACTTAGAGCCTTTGTATTTACAAAATCTTAATATTCCATTAATGTTTATCGCAATATTTATTGAAAATCACTACTTTTGTAAATTTAAATGAACTCAAAAGTAATATAAATGGAATCTTTCATTCATACGATGATTAATATTACGTCGCATTACTTCAACTCATTTATTTTAAATCACCTATCGCTACTTCATCTGGATCTTTACCTTGTCTATCATTTCGATTTAAACTATCAATTTGTGCTACATCTGTAAGTTCAAGATTGAAATCTAAAATATTATAGTTTTCGTAAATTCGACTAGGTGTTTTAGATTTAGGAATAATAATACGATTATGAGCTAAATGCCAACGTAAAACAATTTGTGCTGGTGTTTTATGATATCGTTTAGCCATGTCCGTAATAACCGGGTCATCTAATAACCCCTTATTTCTCATTAATGGCATCCATGCAGTGACTTTAATATCATGATGATCACAATAATCTTGTAATTCTTGTTGATTAAAGTATGGATGTAACTCTATTTGATTGATTTGAGGAACGATTTCTGTTTCTTGCATTAGTTTCTCTAGATGATGTTGTTTAAAATTACAAACGCCTATGGCTTTGACTTTACCTTCGTGATAAAGCGTTTCTAATGCCTTATAACTTTCTATAAATAAGCCATTTTCTTCACAAGGCCAATGAATTAAAAACAAGTCTAGATACTCAAGACCTAAATTTTCTAAAGATTGATTGAAATATTGAATCGTGCTGTCATATCCTTGATAATCATTCCATAATTTGGATGTAATAAATAAGTCTTCTCTATCAACGTTTGTTTGCTTTAACGCTTGTCCTAGTGACTGTTCATTACCATAAAAATATGCCGTATCAAATGCACGATAACCTGCTTCAATAGCGGTATTAATCACTTCATTCATTTCATCATCTGTTATTTTATAAACACCTAAGCCAATAGATGGCATAGGATAACCATTATTCAAATATTGTGTATCATTAATATTCATTCCTACCACTCTCCTTCATATGTCTTAGTTGTTGAAATACGTAAGCCAATGTATACCATACTATAATACACGTAAATAAAGACACTTAAACATAATAGCTTAAGCGTCTTTTCATCATAGATATCATCGTTAATCCGTTTGTTCCTCATCTGAATTAACTTCATATGTTGGGCGTTCTTGATTAAACTCATAATTTAAAGTGACCCAAATAATTTGGTGATTTTCAATTTCTGATATAATCCAACGATCGTAATCTGTATCAACAAAATCGTCTTTTTGAAGATTTGTATTTTCAGATTGTAACCATCCACCGATTGTATCAATATCTTCAGAGTCTTCGAATTCAATACCAAATTGTTCATTTAAGTCGTCTAATAACACTCGACCATTAATTTGATATTTGTTGTCCTCTAATTTAATGATGTCGTTCACTTCGTCATCGTCAAATTCATCTCTGATTTCACCGACAATTTCTTCTAAAATATCTTCCATTGTTAAAATACCTGCTGTACCACCATATTCATCAATAATCAAACTGATATGAACATGTTCACGTTGCATTCTAACAAGCGCATCACTAATACGTGTTGTCTCTGAAATCATCGGCAACTCATGTATATAGTTAGCAATTTTGATTGTTTTACCAGATGCATACTCAGTTAAGAATTCTTTAACATTTATAAATCCTTTAACGTGGTCCTTGTCACCATCTTCAGTGATAGGATATCGAGTGAATTGGTATTCTTTAATCGTTTCTAATAGTTCATCAACATTAAAAGGCTCGTTCAACGTAATCATTTGAGTTCGGGGAACCATAATATCTTTAGCTTGTCTTTCATCAAAAGAAAAGATATTTTGCATATATGCAAGTTCAGTTTGGTTGATTTCGCCACCATTATAACTATTATTAATAATGATTTTGATTTCTTCTTCTGACATTGCATCCGAATGTGCATCTGGATCTACACCAAACACTCTAATAATTACACGAGCCGAACCGTTCATTAACCAAATTAAAGGTTTCATGACATTACCAAAGTAATATAACGGTCTAGCATATAGTAACGCCATTTTCTCTGTATGTTGAATAGCGAATGATTTAGGTGCAAGTTCACCTAATACGACATGTAAATATGTTACTACAATAAACGCAATGACAAATGAAACTGTTGTCGTTAATGCACTTGGTAAATGCATTAGTTCGAATAAAGGATGTAGTAATTTATCAAATGTCGGTTCACCTAACCAACCTAAACCTAATGAAGTTACTGTTATACCTAGTTGGCATGCAGATAAGTAGTAATCCAGGTTGGCAATCATTTTCTTAACGATTTTAGCACCACTGTTTCCTTCATCTGCTAATTGTTCGATACGTGTAGATCTTACTTTGACAAGCGCAAATTCAGATCCGACAAATACTGTTGTTAATGCAATTAAAAGAAAAAATACAATTAAACTAATTATGGTCGAAGTTTCCAATTAATTCCCTATTTCTAGGGATTCACCTCCATATTATCTGTGTCACACATGGTTAACACGTAATTAAAATTTTCGAATTGGCTTAAATGATATTTACATGCTAAGACCTTCCCATTGCGACACCCCCTAAAAAAATGTAATTGATTTTATTCTATCATAAAAATATTTCATTGGGTTAATTTATGTTTATAGAATTACAACATAACATTTAAAACTAATACCCCTATTTAGTCAAATTATTCCTCAAATCTAAAATGTATGAACATAACCATTTTTAATGGTTTTGTGGACAGAAATCGTATCATCTACAATTACTAAATCAGCATCTTTCCCTACCTTAATACTACCTTTTGTTTGATCGATACCTAACGCTTTCGCTTGGTTCCAACTTGTCACACGCCACAAGTCTTTAATTGAAGCGCCTGTATAAGTGATTAAATTACGCAATCCATCATTCATTTTTAAGATACTACCTGCTAATGCACCTGAATCTAACCGTGCTTCTTCATTCTTAACAATAACGTTTTGCCCACCTAGATCATATTCACCTTCTGGCATTCCTTTTGCACGCATGGCATCTGTAATGAGATACATATGTTCATTGCCTTTATTTTGGTAAGCCATTGCTACGGCCGCTGGGTGCGAATGCACACCATCAACTATAATTTCTGTATTGAGGTTTTGATTTAACCATGCCGCTCCAAAAACCCCTGGTTCTCGATGTCCAAAACCTGTTGCCGCATTATATAAGTGCGTAATATGTTTGGCTCCATTATCAACAGCTGCATTTGCTTCATCAAATGTAGCTACTGTATGTCCCATTGAAAATATGATGTCGTTATTTAAAGCTTTTAATGTATCAGTTGCACCTTCAACTTCAGGTGCAAAAGTAATAATTTTAATCAATTGATTGGCAGTCTGTTGAAATGTCTTAATCTTTTCAATAGACGGTCTTTGAACATATTTAGGATGTTGCGCCCCCACTTTATGCTCTGAAATAAATGGACCTTCGAGATGAATACCTACAATTTCTGCAGCATCAAGCTTATTTTGAATTTGATAATAGTTTGCAATATTTTGGAGTGCTCGATTAATACTATCATCTGATTGCGTCATCGTTGTTGCTAAAAATGATGTTGTTCCTTCAGATAATAGTTGTTCAGATAAATGTTTAAGACCATCCTTAGAGGCATCCATCGCATCTTCGCCGTAACCACCGTGGATATGTATATCTATAAATCCGGGAATAACATGATGCCCTTGTGCATTTACCGTGGGATACGATTTACTTAAAGTATTCAATCTATCTTTATCAGAACCTATTTCCATTATTTTGCTATCTTTAATATGTATAAAACCATGTTCTATTTTTTGACTTTCTGTATAAATCTGACCGTTTATAAGTAAATATTCCTTCAATATCAATACCTTCTTTTCTAATTCTAATGATTCGATTGTTATTTTACTACAACCTTTCATTTTATTCATATCATACAATTCAACATTTAATTTTGTAAAAATAAAAATACCCTTGTCGTTTAAACGACAAGGGCTAAAAATCTATTATTCATCCATTGCTTTAGATGCTTCAATTTCATTTTCAGTTAATTTTGGTTTTAAGAAACCATATATTAAGGCAGAAACTAAAGTACCTACAACTAAAGCTAATAATGTTTGTAAAATGTGACTAAAGTCAGTTGATGCGATAACAAAGATACCACCGTGTGGCGCATGGATTCTTGAACCTAATGCCAATGCAATCGCACCACCAACACCTGAACCAACCATCATTGATGGAATCACACGAATTGGATCAGCTGCAGCAAACGGAATCGCACCTTCAGTAATGAATGATGCCCCCATAACATAGTTAGGTACAATTGAACCTCTTTGTTCTTTTGTGAATTTCTTTCTGAAGATAAGCATTGCTGTTGCAATTGCTAATGGTGGAATCATACCTCCAACCATTGCGGCAGTGATTGGTGCTGCATTACCTTCTGTAAGTGCTGCTGTAGCAAAAACGTATGCAGCTTTGTTAAATGGTCCACCCATATCGATTGCCATCATTGCACCAATAACTAAACCAAGTAACATAATATTTGAACCTGAAAGTCCATTTAATCCATTTAACAATAAGTGATTTAACCATGAAGCAGGTGGGTTAAATACGTAAATCATTAATAAACCTGTAATTGCTACTGATAATAATGGATAGATTAATGTTGGTTTTAAACCTTCTAATGACTGAGGTAACTTACGTGTCATGTATTTAATACCTTGTGTTAAATAACCTGCTAAGAAACCGGCAATAATACCGCCAATAAATCCTGAGTCACCTGAAATGGCTAACATACCGCCAACTAAACCAGCTGCAAATCCTGGTTTATCTGCAATACTACGAGCAATGAAACCTGCTAATACTGGAATGATTAAGGCAAAGGCACTGTTTTTACCTATATTCCATAGTTGCTCCGCGAATGCATTGTGCTCAGCACTCTCTGGTTTGAATGAGTTTGGTCCAATAATAAACACAATTGCCATAATGATACCACCAGCAATGACAAGTGGTAACATATTAGAAACACCATTCATTAAGTGTTTATAAAATGCTTTTCCTGGACTTAATTTTTCTTCATTCTCTTCGTTATTATTACCTGATCGATCGCCTCTAGCGACAAATGGTCTACGACTTGTATCTAAAGCAGTATTAATTAATTCTTCTGGTCGTTTAATACCATCAGCTACTGGTACTTCGACTACATTCTTACCATCAAAACGATCTGTCTCAACATGCACATCTGCTGCTACAATAATACCAGACGCTTTTTCAATATCATGTTCTGTTAAATGATTTTTAATCCCACTTGAACCGTTTGTTTCTACTTTGATTTTGACACCCATTTTTTCAGCTTGCTTTTTCAAAGCATCGCGTGCCATATAAGTATGTGCGATACCTGTAGGACAAGCTGTGACAGCTAAAACGTACGGTTCATTATCTTCAACGCCTGCACCAGTTGAAGCAGCTGCTGCATCCGCTTCATTTTGTTGTGCTTCTGCTTCTTCTTCTTTTGTTGCTTCATCATCTGCTGCATCAATAATTTGTAATACTTCTTCTGGTGATGATGCATTTATTAATTTTTCACGTACATTTTCATCCATTAAAATGCCTGATAACTTTGCTAATGCATCTAAATGCGTTTGAGCGCCACCTTCCGGTGCAGCAATCATAAAGAATAAATGTGCTGGTTGCATATCTAAACTTTGATAATCTACTCCAGCTTTTGATTTACCAAATGCAATCGCTGGAGATTTAACAGCACTCACTTTCGCATGTGGAATGGCAATACCTTCACCGATACCTGTTGTACTTTGTGATTCTCGGTTATGAATTGCTTCTTTAAACGATGGTACATCACTTAATTTACCTGCTTTGTCAAGTTGATGCACTAACTCATCGATAACACCATTTTTGTCTGATGAAGATAAATCCATTGCTATCGTGTCTTTTGTTAATAATTCTGTTATTCTCATATTATTCACTCCCCATCAAGTACAGAAATCGTAACTTGTGATTTGATATTTTCTATTGCATCTTTTGTTGCTAAATCTGCATCAAAAGCAGTAGCAGTTCCCGAAGCTACTGCTTGCTTAAATGCATCTTTCACAGATAAACCAGTAGCTAACCCAGCTACCATACCTGCTACCGTACTATCGCCTGATCCAACTGTATTAATCACTTTACCTTTTGGATTCACAGCTTTGATACTTTGTTGACGATCCACATAAATGGCGCCATCTCCACCTAATGACACAATGACTGATTGTGCACCATTGTCTAAGATTTGTTTAGCATATTTAATAACATCTTCATCACTTTTAACAGATGCATTAAACATAACTTCTAATTCTTCTTTATTAGGTTTAATAAATAATGGCTGATATTCTAACACTGTTTCAACTAAATCTTTTTCAGCATCAACAACTAATTGCGCACCTGTTTGTTGTGTAATCTTAGCAATCTGCGCATAAGCATCACTCGGAATGCTCTTTGGTACACTACCAGCAACAATAACAGTATCCTTGTCTGTCGTTTCTTTAATCTGATTTAATAATGATTGAAATTGTGCATCTGTCACATTAGGACCTTGTGCATTCACTTCAGTTTCTTGACCTGTTTTCAATTTAACATTGATACGCGTATCTTCATCTACTTGCACAAAATCTGTGTGAATATCACTATCTTTTAATGTTTGAGCTATAAAATCTCCTGGAAAGCCACCAGCAAATCCTAATGCTGTAGAATCAACTTCCAAAGTCTTTAGCACCCTTGAAACATTAATACCTTTACCACCGGCAAATTTATTTGTATCTTGAGCGCGATTTAAACCATCTATCTTAAAATCTTCTACAAACATGACATAGTCAATGGATGGATTAAAAGTAACTGTATATATCATATTGTCCCTCCTAAAAATTCATATTGTGCCGCAAACGCTTCATTCACATGTTGTAATCCTTGTTTAGAGGTAATGATTCGAGTATTATCTTGCACAGGTACTCTAGCAAAGTACACTTGATTAAATTTCGTTTCATCTACAACAACAAAGCTTTCATTAGAAAGTCGCATTGCATTATCTTTAATTAACGCCTCTTGTTCATCAGGTGTGGTTAAACCATACTTTACGTCTATACCGTTCATTCCAATAAATGATTTATCAAAACAATATCGTCTCAATGTTTCTAAAGCACTCGAACCCACTGTAGCGAATGTATTTTCTTTAACTTGACCACCTAACATTAAGGTCTTAATCCCTTTTTTAAGTAGTTGTTCAACATGAGTCAAACCATTAGTTACAACAATAATATCTTTTGCATCTATGTAAGGTATCATCTCTAACGTTGTTGACCCAGCATCTAAAAAAACACATTCATTATCTCTAATTTGTCGAGCAGCTTGTTTGGCAATTTCTTTCTTTTCGCGTGAATTTTGCGTTAATTTCTCTGTTAATCTCGGTTCTACCATTCGATTATGGTTAAGTGTGGCACCACCATGAATACGTTGTAATTTACCAGCTAATTGCAACTTCGATAAATCACGTCGGATGGTAGAAGCACTACAACCAGTTCTATCCATTAATTCCTGGAGTGTCAGAAAATCCTTTTTTATAAGTTCTTGTAAAATCAAATCGTGTCGTTTTTCAGATATCAATATAACCACCCCATCTCAATTACCATTATAATGAGCGCGCTTACAAAATTCAATCAAAAATTGTCAAAAACAATCAAAAACATTCATTTTGTGACAAAAATAACACGAAAATACATTCACTATCTTGTAGACTAGTTGTGTCCATGTATTTCCGTGTTTGATTAATTATTATTTTATTGCTAGTGCTTTAGTCATGAATGACTGAAGCCACTTTAGCGTTTGTCATTGCTACCAAATCTTTGACTGTGATAATGATTTGCATACCTCTTTGGCCACCACTGATATATATTTTTTCTCGTTGTAGCGCAGACTGGTCAATAACAGTCGGGAATAAATGCTTCATACCAATAGGTGAACATCCACCTCTAATATATCCTGTGACCTGTTTAAGCTGATCTAAAGGCATTAAATTTAATTTTTTCTCGCCTACTTCATGAGCAGCTTTTTTCATATCTAACGTTGCGTTAACTGGTATAACAAATACGAAATGATCATGGTTGGCATTTTCTAATACAAGCGTTTTATAAACATCTTCAACATTGGCATTCACAAGTGCTGCTATTTGTTCGCCCGTTTGGTGTTCTTCAGTTACTTCAAATATGTTAGTTTGATAATCGACCTTTGCTCTATCTAACATGCGCATTGCATTTGTTTTTTTGGTTTTACCCATATTCTCACCTCTGGTATTACTTAACTTAATCCTCTATATTTTAACACTAGTTCTTCATATAGTAATCACAAAAAAGCACATGCTCCCATTAGTAAGCATGTGCTATCTCATATGTGAATGATTTTCCCCAACTTGACCGCTGTCATTCACTACTATATTGGATTGTTGTTGATTTTGTTGATTCACATATTGATAATTTGATGATTGATTTTGATAATCAACTTGTTTTAAATCATAATTTTCATTTAAATGATTGTTCGCATAATTTAATGCAATCACTTTACATTCTCTTGGCGTAAAATGATTTTCTGATGATCTATGATTGTCTTTTTTTAAATATGTAGTCTTTTGTTGCTTGTCATTATTATTGTCTTCACTTTTTTCTGAAGCATTCGCTGTTTTAAAATCAGTAAAATTAATTGTTTTCTCTAATGCAGATACTTTATTTGCTTTTGAAAATGTACAAATAGTCTGATGTACTTTAGCTAATGCATTTTGATTAGTAGCTAAAAATATTAGACCTATTAAACATATTGTCAAAATAACTGCAAAGATACTTAATAATAAGTTTTTCAAATTCATCTCCTTACCCACATTTCTCATTCGATTTTTGTCTATCTTAACATAATAATTTTTAATTTTAGATATGTGGGTCACAATTTAAATAGATTGTAATATTTATAACAGTAATATTACTGAAGTTGTTATTTTTGTTACATAAAAACATTAAAAAACGAAGTAATTATCTTCAATTAATACATTAAAGTGATTTTTTAAATAAAAAAGTGTCACAAGCATTCAAAATCGTTCGAAAACAATATTAAAAAATTAAAGGGTTTTGTCACGTTATATTAGTACTTTTTCAAGGTATACATGTTTAAAATAAATAAAAACCATTCAACGTTTTCGCTGAATGGCGTCTATTATCATTTTGAATTTCGATTTAATTGCGTTCTTATCATTTTTTCAATAAAAATAATGACAATACCACTTAATGATACCGCTATAGCCATATATAATGGAAACTCGATATTCACATCAAAAAGTGTACCTGCAACTAGAGGGCCGATAAAATTACCCATACTTGTGAATGTTGAGTTTAGTCCTCCTGCAAAACCTTGTCGATTACCTGCAATATTAGAAAAGTAGTTAGTAATCGCAGGTCTAATCATGTCGAAACCAATAAAGACGATAAAGCTAATAAGCATAATAGTCCAATAACCTTGCGCGATAATCAACATCACTAAAACAATTGCTGAATATAATAATGACCATGCAATAAAATTCAATTCAGTTGTAAATTTCATGAATTTATCGAAGAAAAATACTTGGAATAAGGCACCAAAAATGCCCCCACCTGTGATAGCAATTGAAATATCTTTAGGCGTATAGCCAGCTTTATCAGATGTATATAATGAAAATAGTGTTTCAAATGCAGACAAACCGAATGCTAATACTAGAGTCAAAATAACCGGTGTTAAGAATACCTTCCAATTAATTTTAGTTAAGAGCTCTGGATCATATTGTGGGAAACCTGCTGTTGTCATTTTCTTAGGATTGTGAATCACAATTAATGACATAATAAAAGCAACAATCCCCAATCCTCCTGCAAAATAGAAAGGTAATCTATGCGAAACTTCTGCTAAAAATCCGCCAAAACCAGGTCCTAAAATAAAACCAGAATTAATGATTGCTGACATGTAACCAAAGTTCTTCGCTTTATCTTGTGACGGAGAAATATCAGCAATTAGTCCTGTTACGCCTGGCATAACCATCCCAGCACTAAAGCCACCTAACACACGCGAAATAACCAAAATTGTAAATGAGTGGCCAACCGCAAACATAAACTCAGATATTGAAAATAAAACAAGACCGATACATATAATTAATTTTTTACCCAGTTTATCAGCTAGCCCACCACCAAATGGTGAAATAATCATTTGCGCTAATGCAAATGAAGCGACGAGTATACCTAAATCACTACCTTTTAAACCCAAATCTTTAAGATAAACCGGTAGCACAGGTATAACGAGTCCTATCCCTAAAAATATTAGGAAAATATTAAAGTAGAGTGTAAATAATTGTTTTCTCATAACGGTGTCCCCCTCTCTCATATTTTACATATCTTTATTCATAATATGCCGGTATTGATATAATCATACCTTTTCATCATATCAATACGTTAAAAGTCAATACATTGTAATATATTTCACAACAAATTAACAGCCAGACGTCTTAATATTTCTTCTATATAATATGAAGGTTATTTAAAACGATTATTCTTACCGCTTTTACTTTTTTGGTTGATTACTATAGCTTAGAACGATATTATTAAAATTCAGTTGTTCAATTTTATTTTAACGGGTGAAAGTGTTAAATCAAATGACAACCAAAGTATGTTATGAAAGTAGTGTTAATCATGCAACCTCGTTATATAGCAAGAATATATTTCATTATTCTGTTTATGATATCTTTATTTGAAACCAGGATTTTCAATTTTATGACGTTAAATTTATTTTTAGCTTATATTCCATTCGAACTATGCTTATTATTAAAATTATTCAAACCTATCAAGAAATTCGAATGGCCTTTATTTATTGTATTTGGCATGATCTTTTTATTACTTGTACCTAATACCTTCTATATGATTACTGATTTGATTCATTTAAATCAGTTTCAATTCAACTTCTTAATAGGATTAAATTTAAAGGAATGGATATTCTTTACTTATTTAATGTTAGGCGTCTTTTTAGCCATGTATGTCATGATCTTAATTTTTATGGAAATTCTACATTTTACCAAATATGTCTGGCTCAATCGCCTATTAGTTATTATTCTTATGTTTTTAAACGGTTTAGGTATCTACATGGGCCGCTTCTTACGACTTCATACGGTATATTTAATTAATGAACCATTAAAGATATTCTATGAAGTCTTAGGTGTATTTAACCTAAAAACATTTATCTTTGTATTATTAATGGTAATTATGCAGTCAGCAATCATTTTATTTGTAAAAGGAGTTCGATTACAAAAATGATGTTAAATGTGATCATTTTATTAGCAATTATTATTATTCTACAACTTATTGTAGGTCATTTTATACATGATATCGGTTTTAGCTATGCTAAAAGTATCGGTCTTATGTTTTTACCACTAGGTATCGGGTTGTTTATTTTGCAAGCTTTTTATTTCGAAAGAAAATATCCAAATTGGGACGTCCCACTTGGTGTTAAGTTACGATTAAAATATATGTATATTTTAACCTTTTTTGAATATGTTGCTGTATATGTTTGCATGTTTTGGCTCAAATAATTAATATGTCTTTCGTATTGAACCAACTCAATTCAAATAACCTCCAAATAGAAAAACACATTTATGATAACGATTTAAACAATGACATCACACGTTGACGACTGTCTTGGTGGTTAACCATTGGTTCAGGATAATCAATACCTAATTCAATACCTTGTTGTTTCAATAATTGCATGTGCTTTTTAGTATCGTGTAATAGATGGCTATCTACATGATTAAGTGTGGGTAGCCATTGTTTTATATATAATGCGTCGGGATCGAATCGCTCACTTTGTTTTATAGGGTTAAACATTCTAAAATATGGAACAGCATCTGTCCCAGTCGAAGCCGACCACTGCCATCCATGCACATTTGACGCATTATCATAATCAATCAATTTATCTTTGAAATAAGTTTCTCCCCATGTCCAGTCTATCAATAAATCTTTCGTTAAGAATTGGGATGTCACCATTCTCATTCGATTATGCATATATCCAGTTTGATTTAGCTCTTGCATAGCTGCATCTACAATAGGATATCCAGTTTCACCATTTTTCCATTGATCAAATTGTTGCTTGTCATTGACCCATTCAATGTTTCGATATTTCTCTTTAAATGATTGATGGGCTGTTTCTGGATATTGCGCCATCAGTACATAATAGAACTCTCTAAAAATTAATTCTCTTATAAATGCTTCATAATTAGATTCGTCACTTTCGTAACCATGTAATAAATCATTAAATACTTGTAATATATCAATCAATCCGTAAGCTAGTGCAATACTGAGTTGACTCGTTAATACTTCAGGTAGATATTCTCTATTTGAATGATAATTTTGAATATCATTATTCAAAAAACTATGCCATTGTTGTTGTACTTCTTTTTCAGTTAACCCATTTTGACTTTCATAGATTGTTATTGAATTTTGTGCAGGCTCGACTAATTTTGAAATATCACTTAATTCATAATGTGTTCTATGTCTTTGCATTACATATGGTCGCCATTTTTTATAAAAACTTGTAAATACTTTATATGGTTCCCCTTGATTGTTAAACGTTTTACGAGGTTTAAAATAATGTTGTACACGAAGCGCTTCAACTTTGATTCCAGCATCTTGAAATCTTTGCTTTTGATGAGGAAAGTCATATGATTCATGATGATAACTCATGATGTCACTTGCCATTACTACTTTATCTAATTGTTGATTTTTACAAAACGCTATTAAATGATCATAATCTATTACATTGGGTTGAATTTGATAATGATTTAATGTGTTGATAAAAGCGTTGAGTGTACCATGGTAAAATGATGCTTTTAATTTTGCCTCATCACCAAACTTTTCTTTAGGTATAATTAATACACATGTATCAGTACTATCTAAATGATTACTAATATAAGCTAGTAACGGATTATGATGAATTCTAAATACTCTATTTAATATAACGCCAACTTTCATTACTCAATCACCTAACATTCACTGTTTTTTTGAATTATACCCTTATCCTAAAAAAATAAATATCTAACTTAGAATCATACATAATCCTCTTTTTAAAACGTCTATTTCATTCGTAAAAAAAGCTTGGCGATCTCTTTCGACCGCCAAGCTATTCATCTTTCATTATTTATACTAAACCTAACCATTTCCAATACGTTAAACTGAATATAATGACTAATATATAGCCAACTATCGTTAATGGTATACCAGATTTCAAGAAATCTTTAACTGTAAATGTGTCTGTACCATACGCTAACATGTTTTGTGGTGCACTTACTGGCAATAAGAATCCAAAGCTAATTACAAATTGTTGGATTAAAACAAATCCGATAGATTGATCGCCAAGATGTAATGTTGATGTTAATGAAATAAATACAGGAATAAGTGCAGATGATAAACTTGTAGCACTTGCAAATCCTAGATGAATTAAAATATTAAATAAAGTAATAAGTGCTATGGTTGCAATAATCGGCAATCCTTTAAGGCCCATTAAACCAAATGTTTGATCACTCAACCATTGTGCTGCTCCTGTTTTTAATAATACATTTCCTAGTGAAATACCAACACCAAATACGATGATTGTGCCCCAAGGAATTTTATTTTCTACACCTTTCCAGGTAATAACGCCAATTTTAGGTAAGAGCATAATACCTAAAGCAATTAATGTAATTGATGCAGAATCAATTGGATGTAACACTTTTTCAGTTGACCAAAATACCAATAATAAAATAGATATAACGATTAAACGCCATTCACTCGGTTTCACTGGCCCTAAATCGTTTAACTCTTTTTTAATTAATGCTTTTCCGCCTTCAATAGATTCACGTTCGGGTGGCATCACTTTGATCATAATAAAATAAAGTGCGATAGACATTAAAACTGACCAGGGCGCTGCGTACATGAACCATTCACCCCATGATACATCATGGCCTAAATTCTGATTGATAAAATTAATCGCAACGATATTTTGTGCTGCCGCTGTCTTAATACCAATATTCCAAATAGAAACTGCTTGTACAGAGGTAATAATTAATAATGATGCTAACTTACTCTCTTTAGAAACTTTAAATGCAGCAATCATACCTAATAATATCGGTACAACCGCACCCGCTCTAGCTGTAGAAGAAGGTACAAAAAATGCAAGCACAATTGAAACGAGTATTGCGCCTATGACAATATTTTTAGTTTTATTTCCTACGACAGATAACACTAATAATGCTAATCGTTTGTGTAAGTTAGTCTCTTGCATAGCTGCTGCTAAAAATAATGCAGCTGCAACTAAAGCTACCGCTGAAGTAGAAAAACCACTAAACGCAAGTGTTAAAGCATTATTTGTTCCTAATATTTCACTGCCTTTAATAATGGCATCTCCATTTTTAGGATTACCAAGTTGCTCAGATAAATTTTGAACTGGACTGAATCCTAATAATAAAATAATCAGTCCTAAAATCAATGTTGCTGAAACAGGGTATGACACTGCTTCAGTCACCCACATTATGACAGCAAATGCTAGTATCGCTAGAGTCATTTTAGCCATCACTGGTAAGCCTGTGGGTGTAGGTAAAAGCAATATGGCTATCAATACGATAAAACTAATGATAATCCACAGTGGTTTATACCCCTTTTTCTCTTTTTTGGTAGTTTGGTTATTGACCACCTGTGAAGTTTGATTCCCTTTAGACATAGACACCGACTCCTTTTTATCTTGACCTTACACCCTAATTATATCAAGAAAGCGCTTTATCTATGCGATTTACTTACAAAATTCATATAATTCTCACTTTTAAAATATTAAATTATTTAAAATAGATATACTTATTTTATTGTAAACGATAGGATTTAATTTTTGACTTAAACGCTTTATTTAAAACTATATTTAAGTGCTTCTTTTACACTTTTGACTGATAATGCTGAAGTATCTAATTGCTTTTGCTCTTCTTGGCTTATATTCAATTCTAATATCTCTTCTACACCATTTTGCCCTAGTTTAATTGGTACCCCTAAGCAGATATTTCGATAGCCATACTCGCCTTCAAGGTAAGTAATTACTGCCAATACACGACACTTGTCTTTTAAAATGGCATCAATCATCTCATATATCGCAGCGGCAGGTGCGTAATATGCTGAACCATTGCCTAACAATTGAACGATTTCAGCACCACCTTTACGTGTTCTATCAATAATTTGATCAATGACTTGCTGATCAAGTAGTTCATTTAAAGGAATACCATTAACTTGAGTTGAGTTGACTAATGGCACCATTGTATCTCCATGACCACCTAATACTAAACCTTGTACATCTTCAACAGAAATTCCTAGCTCTTGTGCAATAAATGTTTTATATCTGGCACTATCTAATACACCTGATTGCCCCAATACTCTATGTTTAGGGAAGCCAGATGCGACTAATGCTGAATAAGTCATCGCATCAACGGGATTAGTTAATACAATAATGATGGCATTGGGTGCATATTTTGCGATTTGTTGTGAACTATAATGAACAATTTCTTCGTTTGTTTGTATTAAATCATCTCTACTCATACCTGGTTTTCTAGCAATTCCTGCTGTTATCACTACTATATCTGAGTCTTTCGTTTCTGAATAATCGGCAGTACCTTTAATTTCAACGTTAAAGTTGAATATAGGTCCACTTTCTTGAATATCTAACGCTTTACCTTTTACTGTACTTTCAGATTGTGGACGATCTACAACAACTATGTCAGCGCTTTCATTTTTCGCTAAAATAAAAGCTAATGTTGCACCTGTTTGTCCAGCACCGATAATAGAAATCTTTTTACGTTTATTCATCAAATACACTCCCCATTTATAAATTGATAAAAATCAAAAACTCCGCTATTTCAAATTAATTATAACATTGAAATAACAGAGTTTTTCATTAAATACTGGTATTTTACTTTTTAATTTGTCCAAAAATTTCATGGTTTATACCAAACACATATAATAGTGTAAAGAATGCAGCACCGCTTAATATTGTTAATACTAAAGTTAAAATAAGCGTACGTTTAAAATGACGAATGAATGCGATAAATAGTAAGCCTAAATTATAGGCGAAGAGTAAACCAAATAATGTCATTGTTACTTTTATCTCAGGATAAAAAATGTTACATAAGAGTACGATAATCGCAAAGATTAAATAAGGAATCATAATCAAATTGCGTTCAAATTTAATTTGTTTTTGATGTTTATCTTCATTATTCATTTAATAAAATCCTTTCTAACATTTTTATAAAATGTCATGCCCCATTGCGGCAGTGTATATATCAAACCATTCTTGGTCAGTTAAATTAATAGATAAGCCAGGTAAAGCTGCATCAATTCTTTCAATTTTACGCGTACCTAACACCGGCATGATATCATTGGGATGTTTATTCAACCAAGCTATCATAATAGCCGTGTCATCAACCTCATATTTTTGTGATAAAGGATCAATAATGGCACGCACACGGCTCGCTTTGTCATCGGATTGATCAAACAATTTACCGCCAGCAAATGGACTCCAAGCCATTACTTTTACTTGATTTTCATACATTTTGTCCATCACACCATTATTTAAAATGTCTGTATGATATGGCGAAACTTCTAGTTGATTAATGCTAATATGCAATTTATCATGATTCAAGCTATGTTTTAATAGATCATACTGTGTTTCATTAAAATTGGATACACCAAATGATTTGATTTTACCTTCATCAACAAGTTCCTTTACAGCATCCGTTATTTCATCAGGATTCATTAATGGTGAAGGTCTATGAATTAATAAGCTATCTAAATAATCCACATTCAAACGTTGTAATGAATGATTGACTGATTGAATAATATGTTGACGACTATGGTCATAACGATGACCATCAGTAAACGTTTGAGTTTCAGAAGGTAAGACAATGCCACATTTGGATACCACTTGAATTTGATCACGTAAGTTAGGTGATAACTGTAATGCGCTACCAAATATAGACTCACATTGATAATCACCATAAATATCGGCATGATCCATCGTAGTGATACCACGTTCAACAAGTTGATTTATAAAACGATTTAATTCTTGATCAGAATATTGCCATTCATTTGCTCTCCAAAAACCTTGAATCATTTTTGAAAAATCAACATACTGGTTAATCTTTATTCTATCCATTATCATCACGACCTTATTATTTAGAATTTCATCCTATATATTTAGAAGAAGTTGAATTTAAAATCAAGTAAATTGTAACATATCTAATTTATTTCTGAGTTGATTAATATCGATATGCTCTCCGATAATGACCATTATTAAAGGCAATTCTTGATTGATTGGACCGAAATCAGGCAAACCATAAGCCAATTGAAATTCAATGGTTTCATTGGGTTGATCTCTAAATTGCACATAACCTTTAAGTCTCATCACGTTTTTCGGTAATTGCATTATAAATTGATAAAATAACTGGCGATCAATGGGACCTGTAAATGTATATTTCATGCTTTTAATACCATGGTGATGGTGGAGTTTATGATTTACAGTTTTATCGATGGTTGGATTAGTTAATAACTTGATATCAAATTGTCCATATGTTGTTAAAACATATGGCGCATGCGGATTAATTTGAACCAACTCTTCTTCAATTTTATGTAACTTCTCAGAATCAACACAGTCTGTTTTATTAACGACTAATAAATCACTTATTTCAAGTTGTTCTTCCATGAGTGTTTGAGTAGATGTAGTGTAATCATTCCTATTTAAAAATCGTTCAGCATCCACTAAACTAATGATTTGAGGCATATTTATACATTCGATAATACTCGGATCTTGACATGCGGCAATCATTTCTATAGGATTAGCAATTCCTGTTGCCTCAATAATGATATGATTACAATCACCCTGTTGTATTAATGATTGAATTTGAGTGATTAAATCTGTCTTTAAGTCGCAGCAAACACAACCATTGATGATTGATCGCACTTCGATATTTGCGTCTATATTTTGACTATCAATATCAAATGAACCAAATTCGTTCATAATCACCTTGATTTTCTCATCAATTTTTAATAATTCGCTAATATAATGTGTCAGTAGCGTGGTTTTCCCACTACCTAGGAAACCACTAATGATAGAAATTGATATTTTTCTAAAATTATTATTTTTCATTGTAAAATTCCTTTTCTATTACAAGTATTTTTAAAAATGATAACATAAATATTAAATTATCTTTTTGCTTGATTTAACGATAGATATCTTCTAAACTTTAAACATACTTTAATTTTAGCATGACATTGAATCACAGTGTGTTGTGAATTATATTCCGCACAACATAGACGGATTCCAATCCGAATAGAGAGAAAAAAACGGATAGAATGTCTGGAGGAGAACTTTAATGTCTGATCAACATAATTTAAAAGAGCAACTATGCTTTAGTTTGTACAATGCTCAAAGACAAGTAAATCGCTACTACTCAAACAAAGTCTTTAAAAAGTACAATCTAACTTATCCACAATTCCTTGTATTAACTATTTTATGGGATGAGTCACCTGTAAACGTTAAGAAGGTTGTGACTGAACTAGCACTTGATACTGGTACAGTATCCCCACTATTAAAAAGAATGGAACAAGTTGATTTAATCAAACGTGAACGTTCCGAAGTCGATCAACGTGAAGTATTTATTCACTTGACTGATAAAAGCGAAAAAATTAGACCCGAACTTAGCACTGCTTCTGAAAAAGTTGCAACTGCATCATCATTATCACTTGAAGAAGTGGATGAACTTAACCGATTATTAGGTAAAGTCATTGATGCATTTAATGAAGCTAAAGATAATTAATTAAGCTTTTGTCATGGTAATTTAAAGTTAAAGTTTAGAATTTAACACTTTTAAAGTATAAAAATGCTCTAAAGTACTTCTCAGTATTTTAGAGCATTTTTGTATTGTAATACTCTATTGTCATGCCTATGTTACTGATTCAACTGTTCCATTTGATATAAATAACCTCTATTTTGAATTAACGTTTCATAGCTACCTTGTTCTCTGATTTCTCCATCGATCATGACAATAATTCTGTCAAAATCTGGTAATAGACGTAAATCATGTGTAGATACAATCATTGTTTCAACTTGTTTAAGTAGTAAATGCATCATTTGCACTGTATGTTCAATATCTAGACCGGTAGTTGGCTCGTCTAACATCCAAATCTTAGCCTTAGTATTTAGCAATAAGCGAGCCATACTTAATCGTTGAATTTCCCCGCCTGATAACGTCTCTCCATCCATCGTTATATAATCTTCCAACGATAAATGAGATAAGTCTAACGAATTGAGTACATGTTGTATCTTATCCTCATTACAATCTGTTAGTAAATTATCCTTTACAGTCCCATCAAATAATTGTTGGGACTGTAACAATGCATTAATATCACTGTATTTAGATTCATCTTCTATTCGAAAGATATCAGACTGCTTATAAATAACGCTCCCTTCTTGAACTTGATATAACCCTAACATGACTTGTAGCAGTGTACTCTTGCCACTTCCTGATGGACCTATAATGGCTATTCTCTCACCTTGATACACATTGAATGATATTCGATTTAATACAGGTGTTTCTTGATTTTCATACTTAAATGTGACATTGTTCAATTCAAATAAAGGTGCTGATTCGTCCTTTACATGACTATTTTTTACTTTTTTTACATCGTCGTATTGAATCACTTCATTAATATCATATAATGATTGGTCTGTATCTGCTTTATAATATGCAACATTACTCATAGGAACAGCTTGTTCAAATAAAGTAAGTACCATTAGTACGATACTTGTTAAATAAACCACATCTAATGTTTGTGATTGTATTTGTATCGCACCTAAGTATAACGTGCTAAATATCGACACCATTGCAATGATATTAAGAATATAATCATATATAGTTAAAAATCGTTGTTCCTTATTTTGTAAATGATCAAATGCTTGTAATTGTTCTAATACATCATTTTTAAATGAAGTTTCTTTATTAAATCGTTGTAATTCTTGATAACCTTGGCGATAATCGTAAAATCGAGTTAAAAATTGGCTTTGTTGAATTTTAACAATTTGTTTTAATTTTCGTGCTCTTTTACTACTTAATAAAGGAACGACCCATAATGTCATTATCATACTCATAGCAATTAACGCTGCATGCGCAGGTGATAGAAAGATGTAAACACACATTGTTATTATTGCTGTCATCCCTATTACTATCGGTGGATAATACACTCGTAAATAAATATTTTGTAATGCTTCTACTCTACTTACCATTCGTGAAATTAAATCACTCGAGTTAAACTTACGATATACGTCTGGTATTACTTTAACTAGACCTTGAAAAAATTGTACTCTTACGTTTCTCAACATAGTGAATGTCGTTCGATGAGAATATAGTCTTTCATAATATCTAGCAATGGCACGTAAAAAACCAAATAATTTAACAGAAACGACTAATACCATCAACGCATATAATGGAGCGCCCAACGCACTTTGTGTCACCATATAACCACTTAAAAAGAACATCGCTAAGGCGACTAAACTTCCTATGATACCTATTATAATTGCAATCACTAAAT
>ERZ1023492.15-NODE-15-length-131881-cov-8.452506_pt1 | contig 131881 bp, 120 predicted proteins | sample MGYA00380541_ERZ1023492 | MGnify/ENA primary metagenome ERZ1023492 (study PRJEB33173, sample SAMEA4830351) | metagenome | study: EMG produced TPA metagenomics assembly of the PRJEB25223 data set...
ATTAACGTTGACATATTGTCATTCAGTTTTCAATGTTCATTTCTTTTACCGACAAGAATTAATTATACGCCTTATAAACTCGAAAGTCAATAACTTTTTATAAATAATTTTTGAAGTGATTTGTGTTGTTTGCGTTTTGTTTCGCTCAACAAATATATACTATACAGACATTCAAAACTTTTAACAACAGTAAAATTTACACTTTCTTAACCGTCTAAATCTCTTGGCATCACTAATTTCGTATAATATAATGATGTCTATTATAAAAGTTCGGTTTTGAAATAACAACCCTTTGATTTTCATCGTAATATACTTCTTCTTCTCACCTATAACCAAACTTTAACTTTTTGACATTTTATTAAAGAAAATAAAAAGCACTGACACATTATGTATCAGTGCTCATTGCTACATTTCGGTTCTACCTGCTATCGCTTTAGATAACGTTACTTCATCTGCATATTCTAAATCTCCACCAACAGATAATCCTTGTGCTAAACGAGTTACTTTAATGCCTATTGGTTTGACGAGACGAGAAATATACATTGCTGTTGATTCACCTTCAAGATTTGGGTTCATAGCGAGTATTAACTCTTTAACTTCATCATTTTTCAAGCGTTCAACCAATGCTGGTATATTAATGTCCTCAGGGCCTATACCATCCATAGGTGATATCGAGCCATGTAGAACATGGTATAAACCTTTAAACTCTCTCATTTTTTCCATTGCAATAACATCTTTATCATCTTCAACGACGCAAATCACCGAGCGATCTCTTTGTTTATCTTCGCAAATATAACAAGGATCTTTTTCAGTTATATGTCCGCACACACTACAATAGGTAAGTTCACGCTTTACATCTACGAGTGCTTTCGCAAATTGAACTACGTCATCTTCTTTCATATCTAATGTGTGAAATGCCAGACGTTGAGCGGTCTTAGGACCAATGCCTGGCAATTTCATAAAACTATCTATAAGTTTGGATATAGGTTCTGGATAATGCATGTTATCACATTCCAGGGATATTTAAGCCTTGAGTATGTTTACCTAAACGTTCTTGTGTTAACTTGTCAGCTTTGTTCATCGCTTCATTAGTAGCTGCTAATACTAAATCTTGTAACATTTCAACGTCATCTGGATCTACTGCATCTTCTTTGATTTGTACATCTACTACTTCTTTATGTCCAGTAACAGTTACAGTAACCATACCGCCACCAGCTGTACCTTCTACACGTTCTTCTTTTAATTTTTCCTGTTCTTGTTCCATTTTCTTTTGCATTTTTTGCATTTGTTTCATCATTTGTTGCATATTTCCGCCACCGCGCATAATCTATTTCCTCCTTGTAATTCCTTTAATTCTTTAAATAATAACTTTGTTTATATTATACATACGAATATTAGCCTTGTCATGTGTAGCTAATCATCTATCATATGTACTGTTTCTTCTCCGAATAAATCTTTTGCCTTTTGTGCCACATCTTCTTGTTCTGGCTCAGTTTCTATTTTTTCCGCTTCATTATGTTGATCATGTTTTCTGTTTTGAAGATATTCTGCTCTTACACGTAACCATTGATCTGAAGGAACACCTACTACTTTGACTGTTTTATTAACGATATTGCAAACTACACTTTCTATATTATTACGTTTTTCATCGTCTTTATTAACGATTTCACAGTGTATCTCTTCTTCAAATTTCACTAACACATGGTCTTCGCTTGCCGCTACTGGTTCTGAATTTTGAAGTAAGCTTACTAAAGACTTTTTATCATTGTTTTTAGCATGATCAATGACTTCTTGCCAATGATCTTTGAGTAGTTTGATATCATCTTTATTAGCTTTATCTAGAACTTTAGTAATTTGTTGCATAGAAAATGCATTTTTTGAGCGTTGCTGACTTCTGACTGGTTTTTTCGGTGATTGTGTTTGTCCTGACGTAGCTATACCTTGAGATTTTAGTACTTTCAATTCCTGCTCTAATTGTTCCATACGTTGTAATAAAACATCATTGTTAGGTTCTGTAGCAACTTGCGTCGTAGCAACATTTTGCACTGTTTCTGGTTTAGCTTTAATCATTTCAGCTAATTTTACCAACAACACTTCGAAATGAACGCTTTGATTCACACTAAAGCGTATAGATACTAATGTGTCATTGATAATATCGATCATGCGATATAGGGTGTCCAAGTCAAAATGAAGAAGTGCGTCATATTCAACGTCTTGATTAGATGTTTTATTCATAATTGTATCTCTGACGAAATAAATCATATCATTTATTAAACGATTGACTTCTTTTCCTTCAGTAACAAACTGATGATATCTCGTAAATGATGCCTTGACATCTCCTTTAACTACATCTTTAAACAATTCATTTAAAGACGCTTCATCCACGCTACCCGTAACATTTAACGCATCTTGCAATGTTAAATGTTCATCTCCAAAAGCAATAGCTTGGTCCATAATACTCAGCGCATCTCGCATACCACCTTCAGAGGCCTTAGCAATAAATTCTAGCGCCTCATCATCGTAAGGTAATGACTGTGAATCAGCTACGTATTTCAAACGTTCGACAATTTGTTCTAAACTGATAGCTTTAAAATCAAATCTTTGCGTTCTTGAAATAATAGTTGGTGGAATTTTATGCGGTTCAGTCGTAGCTAATATGAAAATTGCGTGTGCTGGTGGTTCTTCTAATGTTTTTAATAACGCGTTAAAAGCACCTGTCGTTAACATATGAACTTCATCAATAATATAAACCTTATATTCAGATTCACTTGGTGCGTATTTAACTTTATCTCTAATATTTCTGATCTCGTCAACACCGTTGTTACTCGCAGCATCTATTTCAATCACATCAGAATTAGTTCCTTGAGTGATACCTTTACAAATCGCACACTCGTTACATGGTTCTCCATCTGTACTATTTGTACAATTAATAGCTTTAGCAAACACCTTAGCAATACTTGTTTTTCCTGTTCCTCTAGGGCCACTAAATATATAGGCATGGGATTGTTTCCCTTTAGATATCGCATTTCGCAAAGTTTTAGTTACATGTTCTTGTCCAACGACATCATCAAAACTTTGAGGACGATACATACGATATAACGCTTGATAATTCACCTTAGCACCTCCGTTTGCAATTACTCTCTATTATATCATTTGTGCTAGCCTGTTCATCAATAAAAATTCTTTAACGCATAATACTTGGATATTTTACTTGTCCACTTGGTTGATCTGTTAAATTATCCCATAGAAACTTCACTAATAAAGGCTGTGTGACATCTTCATCCTTAGAATATAAATCATATTCATTTGCTACTTGATATCCTAATTGAGTAAAGTACGATGTTTCTCGATCAACTATAATTGTAGTATACCCTTCTGACTTCGCACGTTCTTCAACAGCTTGGACTAGTGCTTTACCTAACCCTTGATTTCTTAATTCCTTTTTTACTGATAATGAAGCAACTGTCAAAGCGGTATATGTTTTCTCTTCTGAAATCACACTGACTTCGACAAGCATGATATGTCCAATCACTTCATTTTGCTCGTTCTTCGCTATAACCTCTAGCTCATAATTATAGTCATCTGACTTTCTTAATGTTTTAACAAGCGCTTTTTCCTGCCAACTTGCTTCCGGCTGTTCATCGTAATTTGCTTCAATACTATTTAACGATTCTTCATAGTCCACTTCTGTTAAGGTACTCAAATAGATTTGCATCTTTACACCACCATATATGTCATTAACTATTTCGTTTGTTTTATCGTTATAACTTTATCAAATTATGTCACATTTATCTATTTATAAAAAAAGAGAGCGACTCATCACATAAGTCGCTCAAATCTATATTCGATATTATTATTTATCAATTTAAAAACCGTGCACCTTTGTATCGAACGTATATCACAAACGTTACCGAAGTCGTTAGCTAAATCTCGGCTACCCTACGGCACATATGAGAGTCCACTTAATGCTGCTTCCGTCAGGACCTGACATGATTCATGGGTTCATATTGCATAGGACCGAAATCTTCAAACACTACGTGCTTCGGGCAGACTTCACAAAAATACGCCCTCAACAAAGGAATTAAGTCTCGCATAAAGCGGATTTCGAGTACAGGGAACCGCTACCTCCCCACCTAGCACGGTAAGATTTATAATACTATAATTCCTATTATGTTTGCAAGCTTAAAATCTTACAACTATGAATATCTATCCTAAATTCGTTCCGCTTCGCCTCTATTGTAATAAATTCTCTCGGCGTCTTGAAAACTCCTTAAATTTAAATTCAGTCGCAAGATGTTTAGATATATTATACTGAAACTGCGTCGTATCCTTTAAATATACTGTACTTCGCACTGTCGCCGTATAAGGAGGTTTTATATCACCAAACATCTCATAGTCTAATTTTGAAAATGGTTCAAAGGTAATAGATTTACTTGAATAACTAATATCTAACGCTAAATCATTTTCTAAGTAGTCATATATAGATTGCTTGGCAACGCTAGCAGTAATAGATTTAACTACAGATTTCAAGAAAAAATCTTCATCTAATATTTTCACCTTGCCTTGAATAGAACGCGTACGAATAACATGAATCAATCTTTCATCAGCTTTTAATCCTAATGCTAACCTCACTCTTTCATAATCGCCCGCTCTAACTTCTTCATTAACAATAAGTTCGGTTTGGTGTTTCAAACCTAATTGATTTTGTACCTCTTTGAAACTAATCAACTCTGAAAACGGAAATTCAGTGATACCTTGGTATATAACAACAGACCCTTTTCCTCTAATCTTTTGAATCATGCCATCATTCGCTAACAACTCAAGTGCCTTACGAACCGTTTCTCTAGATGTTCCATAAGTAGTTACCAATTCATTCTCTGACGGTATTTGATCACCATATTGGTATTGTTCTGATAAAATTTGATTTTTTAACTGTTCATAAATGGAAATGAATTTCTTTTTAGCCATGTTGAGATCCTCTTTTTACATAAAATTACTTCGCAGTTTCAACTACAATTGCACCAAATCCTGACATTTGACGTTGTTCTAATGTACCATTTTGAATAATCACATTACCTGAGACATTTAAATCTTCAGGTAGCGTTACAGTTTCTTTAGAAAAATTAGCTATAATCAGCCAAATTTGGTTGTGATAATGACGACGATATACAAATAATTGTTCGTGTTCCATATACATTGGTTCAATATTACCATAAGTTATTATATCGTGATGATGTCTTAACGAAATCAATGTTTTATATGTGTGTAAAATAGACTCAGAATCTTTCATTGCTTGTTCCACATTAATATATTGATAGTTCTGAGGAATATCGATCCAAGGTTCACCAGTTGTAAAACCTGCATGATTCGATGCATTCCATTGCATTGGTGTACGGGAATTATCACGTGATTTTTGATCTAATATTTCTAGAATTTCTTGCTCTTTATATCCTTGATTTTTCAAATAATCATATGCATTTAATGATTCTACATCTCTATATGCGTCTATCGAATTGAAATGAGGGTTAGTCATACCAATTTCTTCCCCTTGATAGATATATGGCGTTCCTTGTAACATGTGTAGCGCAATGGCTAATGTCTTAGCACTTGCTTGACGTAAAGATTCCGTATTATCATCCCCGAATCGTGAAACTACACGTGGTTGATCGTGATTGCACCAGAATATCGCATTCCAACCACCACCTTCATATATGCCTAATTGCCAATCCATCAATATCTTTTTAAGTTGTTGGAAATCCATACTACCTTTAGCCCATTTTTCACCGTTAGGATAATCTACCTTTAAGTGATGGAAATTAAATACACTGCTCAATTCTTTTCTTTCTGGATTAGAATATTTAATACAGTGATCAATGGTAGTAGATGACATTTCACCGACTGTCATCATATGCTTATCACCAAATGTATGTTGGTTCAATTCATGTAGATACTCGTGCACTTTTGGTCCATCCGTATAAAACTCTTTTCCGATTTTGTCGGAGTCTTTAAATTCACCTTTGGAAATAAGATTAATTACATCAAATCGGAAACCGTCCACACCGAAATCAATCCAATAATTGACAATCTGATATAAGGCTTGTCTAACGTCTGGATTATCCCAATTTAAATCTGCTTGAGTAACATCAAATAAGTGCAAATAATATTCATCACTCTTTTCATCATATTGCCATGCATTTCCTCCGAATTTGGATTCCCAATTTGTGGGTGGCCCATCTTCAGAATGTCTAAAGAAATAATAATCTCGATAAGGACTATCTTTTGATTGAATGGCTTCCTTAAACCATTGATGTTCTGTTGATGTATGGTTAATCACAATATCCATCATCACTTTAATATCTCGTTGATGTGCTTCTTTCACTAAAATTTTAAAATCTTCTAAAGTACCAAATCGTTCATTAATAGTTAGATAATCACTAATGTCATAACCATTATCGTTCATAGGTGATTCATAAATAGGCGTTAACCATATATAATCTACACCTAAAAATTGCAAATAATCTAGTTTCTCAATAATACCTCTTAAATCACCTTCACCATTGCCCGTCGTATCATTAAATGATTTGGGATATATTTGATAAACAACTGATTTTCTCCAGTCTTGTTCACTCATTGTTAAACCACCTTTATGTATTGTATGAAAATAAAAAGCGCTCAGAGGTTTATCAACTTGAACGCTTTACTTTTTTATGAATTAGATGTGTCGACCATCTTTTTAGCTTTTTGATTACTAAATCTTGAAAATACTATTGTTAATACAGCTGGGACAACTGTCGCTATTAATGTAGCTGGAAGATAAATCCACCAAAATTCACTTTTGATTGAGATAAATGCAGGCCAACCACCTACACCAACACTACCTAATACTTTGTGAGCACCGATGAAAGCACCTAGTACACTTGAAGTCAGAATAGCTGCAACAAATGGATATTTCAATGGCAAGTTCACACCGAATAAAGCTGGTTCAGTTACACCTAACACACCTGAAATGCCTGAAGTAAATGCAAGGCCCTCTTCTTTAACCATTTTCTTACGTTTATAGACAATCCATGCACCAAATGCCGCTGAACCTTGACAAATATTTGAAATCGCTAGAATTGGCCATAAATATGTACCGCCTAAACTACTACCCATTAATTGGAAATCAACAGCTAAGAACATGTGATGTAAACCTGTAATTACCAGTGGTGCATATAATAAACCATATAACGCGCCACCTAACCAGCCTGCATGTTCAAATACATAAGTCACACCATTTGTAATACCTGTACCTAATATTAAAGCAATAGGTCCTATAACTATAAATGCTAGGAAACCAGTAATCAATAATGCTACTGGACCAACGACGAGCATCTTAATAGAATCATGTACCACTTTGTTTAGTGCTTTCTCTAATTGAGCTAATACATATGTTGCTAATAGGACTGGTAAAACTTGTCCTTGATAATTAAGTTGCTTAATTTCTAAGCCGAATAAATTCCAAGTTGGTATATGGCCTTTACCTATATCATATTGTGATACAAGTTGTGGATGCATCAAGATAAGCCCTAATACCAATCCTAAAATTGGACTTCCTCCAAATACACGCATACTACTCCAACCAATTAATGCAGGTAAGAAAATGAAAGCAGTACTTGCGATGACATTAATAATATTTGAAATATCCGCAATTTGTGGGTACATTTCTATTAATTTTTTAGGTCCAAATAGACCTTCCATAGTTAAAATGTTATTAATCCCCATTAATAACCCAGCTGTTACAATCGCTGGTAAGATTGGTATAAATATATCCCCCAATAATTTAATCAATCTTTGAATTGGATTCCCTTTTTTAGCTGCAGCTTGTTTAGCGTCGTCTTTAGAAGCTTCTTCTGTCCCTGTCTCTGTTACAAATTGTTTATAAACTTCATCTACCGTTCCCGGACCAATAACAATTTGATACTGATGATCTGCTTTAAATTGTCCTTTTACTAATGGATTATCGCTTAGCGCATCTTTGTCTACTTTATTATCATCTTTTAATACTAACCGTAATCTTGTTACACAGTGTGTTGCCGTATCAAGGTTATCTTTTCCCCCAATTGCATCTACAATGGCTTTTACATCTTGTTTTTTTACAGCCATAGCCTTCACTCCTTTGTTTTCTTACTCAGAGTATAACTTGTCTAGACAAGTTATGTAAAGGCTTTCAAGTAAATTGCTTTAATATTTCAGTTAAAAGACACAAATGAGTCACTTTTCAATTTGGGACTACTGCTTCATTAAGCTTATAGAACTATCAATATGACAGTGTTCAGCTCCGTCTTAACGTAGTAATATAAAGAGAGGCATTTTCAAAAGGCAAATAAAAAAGGCAAATACTCATCATATAATGAATACTTGCCTTTTATATCTATTAGTCTTGGATTTAAAATTCTAATGGCGGAGGAAGAGGGATTCGAACCCCCGCGGCCCGTTAAGGCCCTGTCGGTTTTCAAGACCGATCCCTTCAGCCGGACTTGGGTATTCCTCCATTGAACACAATAATAATCATATAATAGTGTTCATTAAAAGTCAATTCTTTTTTTACACTAGAATTTCTTGGTTTAAATACGTTTCAACTGCGTCAGCTACGGCTCTTCCTTCTTTAATAGCCCATACAACAAGACTAGGTCCTCTGCGTGCATCTCCAGCAGCAAAAATCTTCGAATGATTCGTTCTAAAGTCTTTGTCATTTGCCACAATTTTATTTCGTTCCGTTTTAATACCAAATGATTGTGGAATGGTGATTTCCGTTCCTACAAAGCCAATGGAAAGTATAACTAAATCCGCTGGCCAAAATCGCTCTGGTCCATCTTCCATCACCGTACCGTCTTCAGTCTCTCTTAATATTTGTGTATAAAGTCCCCTCACTTTTCCAGAATCGTCCACATCATACCTCATTGTTTGAACACCGTATGCGCGTGGCTCTTTACCAAATTTCACTTCACATTCTTTATGTGCATAATCCATTTTGAATACTGGTAAGGCAAGTGGCCATGACGTATTAGTTTCAAAAGTGATTTCTTCAGGAAGTTTCGTAAACTTATTGAACTGTACAATGGATTTACAATTTTCACGCAATGCTGTTGCCACACAATCTGCACCAGTATCACCTGCACCAATGATAATGACATTCTTATCTTTAGCTGTAATCGTTACTTCATCAATTTCACCAGTTAGAAACCGTGTTTGCTCTGTTAAATAATCCATTGCAAAATGAATGCCATAACCCATACGTCCTTCTAATGGTAAGTCTCTAGCATTTTGTGAACCGGTGCATAAAATAATAGCATCATAGGCTGCTTCTAAGTCTTCACGACTGATATCGACGCCAATTTCAATGCCAGTTTTAAACTGAACACCCGCTTCCTTCATTAATTTAATACGCCGTCTTACCACATCTTTATCTAATTTCATGTTAGGAATACCATACATCAATAAGCCACCAGGTTCTTTAGCTCGTTCATATACCGTGACTTTATAGCCTCTATGATTAAGTTCATCAGCTGCTGTCAACCCAGCTGGTCCACTTCCTACGATGGCAACGCTTTTCCCTTTATCCGCTTCAGGATATTTTGGCTTAACCCATCCATTTTCATATGCTTCATCAATAATCGTACGCTCAATACCTTTAATCGCTACAGAATTTCGATTAATTTTCATTACACATGATTGTTCACATGGTGCTGGACATACACGTCCCGTAAATTCTGGAAAGTTGTTTGTTTCACTCAGTCTATCGTAGGCTGCTTTAAAATCGCCTCGATAAACTAAATCATTCCATTCTGGAATATAGTTACCTATGGGGCATCCTATCGTTTCAAAACCATAGGATAATCCACTTTGACAAAAAGGTGTGCCGCAGTCCATACATCTTGCCCCTTGAGTAGATGCATCTTCCTTAGTAAAGCGTTGTTGAAATGCGTGATGATTTGAAAGACGATCAATCAAAGACAATTCCGATAATGCTTGCTTTTCATATTTCATAAACCCTTTAAATTCGCCCATGATAATCCCTCTTTCTTAATAAACCACAGCTGGTTTTAATGTCTCGTCAACACTTAAACTGTTATCATAAAATGCCGCTAACATAGCATCGTCTTTTTTATTGTGTTGACGTAATTGAATATCAATTTTTTGCATCATTAATTTATAATCTTTCGGTATCACTTTGACAACTAGATTTTCAATTTCATCGAAATGTTGCAATATATCTTGTGCTTTTGAGCTATGTGTATATTTCACATGACTTTCAAGCATCTTTTTAATAAATTGCTTTTCTTCGTCATACATAACTTCACTAAATTCCAAAGTATTAAGTGCATGTTGTGTCTTAAATTGATTGATATCACTTGGAAATACATAACTTACGCCACCACTCATACCTTGACCGAAGTTCTTTCCTACATCGCCAAGTATTAATACATGACCACCTTTCATATATTCAAGTCCATGATCACCAATACCTTCAACTACAACATCTGCACCACTATTTCTAATACAGAAACGTTCTCCTGCTTTACCATTAATAAAAGCTTTACCTTTTGATGCACCATAGAAGCATACATTTCCTGCTATGATTTCATTTTCGCGTAATGTATTAGGTGCCTGTACAATGACTGTGCCCCCTGACAAACCTTTACCGACATAGTCATTGGCGTCCCCATTATGATGTATCGTTAATCCTTTTGGCGCAAAAGCAGCCAAACTTTGACCAGCATGTCCATCCGTATGAACATAAATAGTATCTTCTGGCAATCCTTTTTCCCCATATTGTTTAGCAATCGCACTACCAGTAATCACGCCAACATCACGTTGAACGTTCTTAATGGTATAACTTCCCGAAAATGCATGACCTGCCGCTATACTTTGTTTGGCATCTGGATATAGATAATTCAAATCAAATCCTTCATCTAAATGATGGTTCTGTGCTATTTCTTTAGTATTAACACCCTCCGCTTTATTGATTAATCGTTCGATTTCAACAGAAGCTGCTTTTGTTCCTGGCTTAATATGAGAGGAACGTTGTAATAAGTCTGTTCGTCCTACTAATTCTTCAACTGTTCTCAATCCTAATGATGCAAGTATTTCACGTAATTCTTCTGCAATAAAATACATAAAATGTACAACATGTTGTGCTTTTCCTTTAAATAAAGCACGTAAATCTTTGTTTTGAGTTGCAACGCCTACTGGACATGTATCATTATGACAAACTCGCATCATGACACATCCCAACACCACTAAAGGTGCTGTTGCAAATCCAAATTCTTCCGCTCCAAGCGCACATGCGTACGCTACATCTTTACCAGTGAGCAATTTACCATCTGTTTCTAACTTTACTCGACTTCGTAAATCGTTTAATTTCAAAGTTTGATGCGTTTCTGCCAAACCTATTTCCCAAGGCACACCCGCATGTTGAATACTAGTTTTAGGCGAAGCACCTGTTCCGCCGTCATAGCCACTAATGACAATTTTATCTGCAAACGCTTTTGCTACCCCTGATGCAATGGTTCCCACACCTGTTTTTGACACTAATTTAACAGCAATGTCCGCTTCTTTATTCGCATTTTTCAAATCATGAATCAATTGTGCTAAGTCTTCAATAGAATATATATCATGATGTGGTGGTGGTGAAATGAGACCAATACCTGGCGTAGAACCTCTTGTTTCGGCAATCCATGGATATACTTTAGAACCAGGTAATTGACCACCCTCGCCAGGCTTAGCACCTTGTGCTACTTTAATTTGTATTTCCTTTGCATGTTGTAAATAGTCACTCGTTACACCAAATCTTCCAGAGGCAACTTGTTTAATTGCACTAATTTTATTACTACCGTCTTTCTGAGGTTGATAGCGCAAAGGATCTTCTCCTCCTTCACCGCTATTACTTTTACCTCCTAGACTGTTCATTGCTTGCGCCAATGTTTCATGTGCTTCAGCTGATATAGATCCATAACTCATTGCACCTGTGTTAAAACGTTTAACGATTTCAGAAGCAGGCTCAACTTTTGATATATCAATAGGTTTACAAGTCTTGAATTCTAATAAATGACGAATAAAATCTTGTCGCTGTTGATTAACCGTATTGGAATATTGTTTGAATAAATCATAGTCATTGTCGCGACAAGCATGCTGTAATAAGAAAATAGTTTTAGGATTATAAGCGTGATGTTGTCCTTGTTGTCTCCATTGGAAAGTACTACCAGACGCTAAATAATCTGAATGCGATTCTTGTCTTGCTTTATTTTCTTCATCAATTTGTTGAATGCTAATACCAGAAATTTTAGATTGTGTTCCTGTAAAATATTGATCAATAACAGTCTGTGATATTCCAACAGCTTCAAATATTTGTGCGCCTTGATAACTTTGAACTGTTGAAATTCCCATTTTAGCCATTACTTTAATAACACCTTCTGATAACACATTTGTATACGTTTCGACATTAGATGTTACTGTGCCATGTAATTTGCCATCATTTGTGAGTTGTTCAACCGTTCGTTGAGCTAAATATGGAACGATAGCATTTGCCCCATAACCTAATAAACATGCTACATGATGTACTTCACGTGTCTCGCCAGATTTTGCCACTAAACTTGTTTCCATACGCAAACCTTCCCGTATTAAACATTGATGAACATGACTCATTGCTAATAGTATTGGCATGGCGAATCCTGATTCAGTCGCTAATAAACTATCGTCTAATACAATAATTTCCGAACCATTTTTGACATGCTGTATCACTTTATCAGATAAACGATTCAAGCTAGCTTCTAAATCATCATGATATATAGTTGAAACATAAGTCGTTTTAAACATCTCTGTATCAATAGCTTCTAATTGGGCTTCTGTTAATACAGGCCTTTTAAGTTGAACACGATGCAGTACTGTTTTATCAGGTTTCAAAAGATTACCTTCGCCACCTAAATAAGACATTTCACTTGTGACAATTTTTTCTCTGTAAGCATCAATAGGTGGATTAGTAACTTGTGCAAATAACTGCTTAAAATAATTAAATAAGCTTTCAGGTCTTTCATTTAAAACTGCAATAGGCGCGTCGTATCCCATAGCACCAATAGGATCTTTCTTCTGCAAAACTAAATCAACGATATACTTATTCATTTCTTCTTTTGTATACGCAAATTGACGTTGTAGTTTAAATAGAGCCTTAGCATCATATTCATTTGGGCAGTATGTCACACTATCAATATTAGCTTCATATTTTTCTGTTTTTAGCCACTCTGCATACGGATGTTCACTAGCAATTTCATATTTCAATTCATTATTTTCAACGACCTTATTCTTATTAAAATCGACTAATAATAATTTTCCAGGATTTAGTTGCCCTTTAAACGCAACCTCTGATTCATCAACATCTATTACGCCGACTTCAGAAGAGAAGACAATAAAATTATCTTTCGTAATAGTATATCTACCTGGACGTAAACCATTACGGTCTGTTAATGCACCAATCTTATCCCCATTACAAAATGAAATCATTGTAGGCCCATCCCAAGGTTCCATTAAGTAACTATAGAATTCATAAAACGAACGTACATCTTTGTTATTCGATTTGTTATAAAGCCATGGCTCTGGTATTAATAGCATTGCAGCTTTTTCCGGTTCCATTGCCAAAGATAAAAACTCTAATGCATTATCAACGATAGATGAATCACTACCATCTTCATCGACAATACGATGTATCTTATGTTGATCTTCACCAAAAAGTGTATGAACTAATTTATTTTGACGTGCACGCATCCAATTAACATTACCTTTAATTGTATTAATCTCACCATTATGCATAAGTAGACGATTAGGGTGCGCACGTTTCCAACTTGGAAATGTATTAGTACTAAATCTTGAATGTACTAGACCAAGTTTTGATTGATAGGCTTCGTGTGTTAAATCTAAATATAACCCTTTAATTTGATCAGAACGTAGCCATCCTTTATAGACAATGGTCTTGTGAGATAAGCTTGTAAAATATAATTCCATCCCTTTTTGTTCAGCGTAATATTCTATTTGTTTTCTAGCTAAATAAAGTTGTTTATTTATATCTTTAGCTTGACGAATATCGATAAACACTTGTTGAATAAAAGGCATAGTATCAGCTACATGTTGTGCTACTGCCTCTTTATTGACAGGTACATCTCGATAACCTATGACACTAAGGCCTTCACTTTCAAAATATTGATTCAACACCGCTTCATGTTTACTTCCAATCACACGTGCTTTAGAGAAAAATAGTCCTACTGCATATTCACCTTCATTAGGTAGTGGTAAATCATGCAACTGTTCAAAGAATTTAAAGGGAATTTCAGTCATGATACCTGCACCATCACCAGTCATTCCATCAGCACCGATACCACCTCTATGATCTAATCTACATAACATTTCTAATGATTTTTCAATGACGTCGTGTGATCTAATGTTATCCATATTAGCGTAAAAACCAATACCACAAGCATCATGTTCCTCACGATAATCGTATAATCCCTTTTTTAGCATCTCATTGTACATGAGGCACACTCCCTTTTAGAATTTTCTGACAATTAATATATAGTAATCATTAATATAATGTAATTGTTTCATCTGTTCAATATATAAATTAGATGATATTTATCTAAAAATTAGAACAATTAATGACTAAACTGTTATAATAAGTGTTAAAAGTAATGCTTGACGGACATAGAAGTAGCTAAAAGCGAGGATTGAAATGATGGAGATTAAACAACTTAAATATTTTGTAGAAGTAGCAAAACGAGAGCATATTTCTGAAGCTGCATTAGAATTAAATATTGCCCAATCCGCCATAAGTCGTCAAATGACTCAATTAGAAAAAGAATTAAATGTGACCTTGTTTAAAAGACAAGGTCGAAATATCTTATTAACATCTGAAGGCAAACAACTATTAACTGAAGCCACTAAAATATTGGATCAATTAGAGCAAACGGTACAATTATTTCAACATCAACAGACATTAAGTAATCAGAATATCTTTTTATCCTATAGTGATAACGAAGCCTCTCATAAATTAGGCCGTCTCATTCAAATCTTTGAAGAACAGTCAGAGAGTCAAGTTGTTCCTAATTTGAGTCAAGACAATGAAATATTGGATGATGTATTAAAAGGAGAAATAGATATAGGTATCATTGAACTAACTGATGAAATTAAGCAACACTCTGAATTAAATATGACACCCTTATTCGAGGAACATTATCATTTATATACGAACAAGAGAGACCCTATCGCCTTAACACTGCAACCCCAGTTATCTCAACTACATTTGCAAAATGTCTTTTGTTTAACGGTTTTACCAAACTCAATTAAAGAAAAATTGCCTGCCGACATACGTACGATATCAGATAAACAATTAGCTCAATATCTTTTAAAAAAGGAAAGAGGTGTCTTGATTACACCTCAAAATATTTCGTTAGATAGTCATTCACATGAGTGGATTAAAATACCTCTTAGCCATACTGAAATAAAACGTACAATTTGTGTAATTTCTAAAAAGGGAAATCATAAACCTGATTTACCTGTCGCTTTACATACAATTCAAGTATTGTTTAATAAAACATCTACGTACCATTAAATATAAATTCAGTGGTAAGCAATTAGGTCAATGATTGGAATAACGGTAATCAAAAGGACCACTTCTGTTTATTTTTGAAATCTAAATTAATTAAGCGTATAATCATTCTATTATTTCACAGAGAATTGAGGTTTATTGAATGCAATTCAATACTTTTTTCAAAAATAAATTTTATTGGATCATTATGGTATTTATCGTCATATTTTTAGGTTTATTTATATTCACTTTTTTTAATGAAAAATATTATCAAATGCCTATAGGTAAAATAACAGATGTTCAAAGATTGAGCACACAACATGTGACTGACGATCAACATAATAAGGATATCAAATATAAAGACCGACTTACCGTTAAGATTTTAAACGGTAAATTTGAAGGTAAATCAACAACAATCACGAACGAGTTTGTTAAATCACAAGCTGATTCAGAACGTTTTACTAAAAACGATAAAGTTTTATTACATATTTCTAAAAAGCCGAGCGACGCCGATATCATTGAGAAAAAGCGCGATGGTTTAGTCGTTCTTATTACAGGCGTTTTCTTCATCACGATATTAATTGTAGGTAGACAAGTAGGCTTACAATCTATACTTTCACTCGTCTTGAATTCAATCGCAGTTATAGGCGCTATTTATATTCATAATCAAATGACAAATACAAGTTTATTTGCATTGATGGTTATGGCAATGGTTGTTTCAACGACATTGACCCTATTACTTGTGACAGGTTGGCGAATGAGAACATTGATTACTATTGTTGCCACACTTGTAGGTACGTTCCTTTGTATAGGTATCGCTGAGTTAGTTATACGCTTCACTCATGGCAATGGTATTAAATATGAAACAATGAGTTTTTTAACCCTACCTCCAAAAGATGTGTTTTTAGCTTCGGTATTGATTGGGTCACTTGGTGCTGTTATGGATGTAGCCATCACTATCGCAAGTGGGATGAACGAAATATTGCAACGAGCACCTCAAATCAGCATGAGAAGATGGGCATTAGCAGGTAGACATATTGGCCAAGATATAATGGGAACAATGACAAACATCTTATTATTCTCATATTTATCTGGTAGCTTACCTATGTTTCTCATATATTTAAAAAATGCTAACACCATCACGTATACCATTTCCATGAATTGGTCATTAGAAGTTGCTCGAGCATTGATAGGTGGTATCGGAATTGTTTTAACGATCCCTATCACTATCGGTTTAATGGAATTATGGCTTAAAATGCGAGGTGAAAATCGATGAGTGCAATAACAATATTAGGCATGATATTACTAGTGCTAATGATTATTTTCGGAGGTAAAAAAGGGCTCGTGTCATTTGCGACATTATTTTTAAACTTCATCATTTTAGTCATTAGTATTTTAATGATTATTTTTGGTGTACCGATATATATTACAACTATTATATTCTGTATTGTTGTCGCAGCTTGTAATCTTTTCGTATTAAATGGGTATGATGTTAAAACACAAGCCGCATTTATAGGAACAGTTATAACAACACTTATATTAATTCTAGCTATATATATTTCGGTGAACGTGGGTCATTTACAAGGCTTCGCGACAGAACAACAAGATGAAACATATGTATACTCAATGAATATCGGTATCGATATGGTTCAATTCATGATATTTACTATTGTTCTTGCTGTTATCGCTGCTGTTATTGACTTAGCTATCACCATCAGTTCACCAATGTATGAATTAAATGATACCAACCCAAATTTAAGTCAACATCAATTATTTCAATCAGGTATGCGAGTAGGTAGAGAAATTCTTGCAACATCTGCAAATACTATATATTTAGCTTATTTCGGTGGGCAATTGACATTATTCTTTTGGTTCTTCAAATTAAATTATTCATTTGGTCATATTATCAACTCGAAAATCTTTGCCCAAGAATTTATTTCAATTCTATTTGGAGGTATTGCGGTTGCTATTAGCATCCCAATCACAGCTTGGGTAACTGCGTTTTTAATCAAAAGAAAATCAACTGTTCTCAAATAAAATGAAGCAGCATATAGGAAGCATATTACCAACTTCCTACGTGCTGCTTTTTATAATGGATATGACATTACATACACAGGCTTCCCTATCATCGTAGACTTACCTATATGATGATATCCAGCTTGTTCATATAAATGGATAGCTCTTGGATTATCGATGTTAACGGTCAGTACAATTTCATTAATATGTGGATAAGCATCCTTTATATAAGTATTCAGTTGATGGATGACACGTTTTCCTACACCTTTACCTCTGTAACGTGCATCAACAGTAAATGATCTAAAGAAAATCGCTTTTGGATTAGTAGAATATGGCGCTGGTCCATCTCCTTCATGTAAAGTGAAAAACGCGACACACTCTTCCCCTTCCATAACTAATGTTGGATGTCTATTTTCATTCGCTTTTGCGGATTCCAAGTTTTCCAACGGTGTTTTTGTAAAGCATGCATCTTCTTCAGAGAGTTGTATTGATTGAATAGCTTCCAAAAATTGTGGTTGATATATTTTAATTTCCATATTATCTCCTTTGATTAACCTGATATTTCTTTTATCCAAGTTAAAACAGCAGGTGCAATATGTTCTGAATCATTTTTGTCAAACCACTTAATATCAGTAATTTCATTATCCGTATGTATATTATCCCAATTAATTGGTACGGTTGCTCGATAGCCATTTAACTCTGTTAACATATTTTCTTGAGGATATGCTTTTCCAACGACTGTACCTATATAAGACAATTCTTCATCTGAAAGTTCTAACTTTAATTCTTCTTTTAGCTCTCTTTTTAAAGCTTGTAATTGTGTTTCTCCTTCATCAATTTTACCACCCGGGAAATAATACTTTTCACGATGACGTACTTGTACAAGTAATATTTGGTCTTCTGTTTCTTCTACTAAGCAAACACATTTAATCATAACTTAACTCCTTTCGGCAGATACTTCTATAATCAAAATATATTTAGTTTTATGTTATCATAATTTCGCAAAATCTTTATCCACATTATTTTATCTATTTTAGTGTATAATCAATAAAATATGGGTAATCAATATTAATAACTACGTTTGCATTGGGATAAAAATAATACCCAAACGCATTGGAGGTGAAAACATGGCAAAAAAATCAAGCGCAACACGCTTATCAAATTTATTCGGAATCGCAGGATTTATTGTTGATGGCTATAATGGTATTAAATATGATGCTAAAAATAAACAACTCGTATACCTATCATTGGGCCTAAGTACATTAGGAACATTATTAGATTTTTATGTATCTATTAAATCTCCTTATAAATTCCGTAAATTAGGTGCATTAGTATCATTCGCTATTAATGGTGCACGTTTATTTACAAGCTTTAGAAAAGTAAAAAATGAATACTAAACACATGCTTTTTATATAAATAAGATCGTTTTAGTCTGAGTTCTCATATGAGGATTCAGACTTTTATTATAGCCTTAACTTTACGATGCTAAAAATCACTGATTATTTCATATAGTGTTTTATTTAAAAATATAAACACTTCCGTTCTCCATAATTTTATATATCAAAATATTTGTAATTCTTATTTATAGACATTAACATGACAATAATTCAAAGTTATTATGTTTCATTTTTCACAAAGTTTAAAATAACGAATCACTTCGGTATTACTGAAAGGAGTTTACCAAATGATTTACACGATTACATCTACCTTACCTCCCTCACATGGCGGTAGAACCCAAGCTTTATTAAGAAGAATTAAATTGATAGATGAAGAATTTAATATACCCACTAAAATTTTAACGACAAATTATAATAGAAACTACCCAAATATTTATAAAACATTTTTAGAAGACCATAAAGTCACTAAAAACATAGAATTCGAAAATATCTATGAATGGTTAACAAATTATAAAATTTATGACGTTCCCAAAACAAAATTCTTTAATAAACCAAAATACAATAAAATACCAAAACGTATTTCTGGGCTTAAATCTAAAAAGAATACTCAAAATCATGACATACATTATTATCAAAATAATCAATTAGTGCGTTATAGAAAATATTTCAATAATAATTCAATCTTACATTACGAAGATGTCATTTCGCCTGAAACTGGTTTGAAGACAAAACGAAGTGAATTTAATTCATATGGCTATTTGCATAGAATTATTTATTATTTTGAAAATTCTACAAAGAAAAGCCATGAAATGATGTATTATCCAAATGGTGAAATGTACTGCGAACGTCATTTTAAAGACAATAAAAAAAATAGCGTCAATTTAGTTAAACTTTTAAAAGATGGCAATGTATATCAAACTTTCTCCAATGATAAAGCATTCGCACAATATTATTTCGAACATAAATTCAAAGATGGAGACATTGTTTTCAGTGATGCAAGACTTTTAGACGATCCATTACTGGCACAATCACATCAGACTCGCAATATACTAGTATTGCATAGTTCTCATTTATCCGGAACTCAAATAAAAAAATCTTTCAAATATGCATTTGAACATAAAGAAAATGTTGAAAAGTTTATAGTCTTAACTCAACAACAAAAAGTGGATATTCAAGACATGTATCCTATTCCAGATAAGCAATTTGCAGTTATTCCTCACTTTATTGAAACAAACAAATCTGTTGATAATAAAAATGTTGAAGATCGTTTTGTATTTATAGGTAGATTCAGCAAAGAAAAACAATTAGATCATCTATTAAAAGCGTATATAGAATTTCTAAAAAGTGGTCATCAGACAAAATTGGCATTATATGGCAGAGATGAAGATAATCAAAAAGCTATGATGCAAGACATTATCGACGCAAATCATTTAAATAATCAAGTTAGCATTCATAAATATACTTCTAGTCCATTAGCCGAATTTAAAAAATCAAAAGCATCATTATTAACAAGTAGCTATGAAGGATTTGGACTCACAATTATGGAAAGTATTTCTATGGGATGTCCTGTTATTTCATATGACGTTAGATATGGCCCTAATGAAATTATCGATCATGCTAAAAATGGTTACTTAGTTGAAGCGAATAATATTAATCAATTAGCCAACTATATGACTCAAATCATCGAACAACCCCTCACTAATGTTGAAAATAATGAAAAACTATATTACTCATCAGCTGTTAAACATTATAAGCAATTACTCGAAGCGTTAAAGGCAATTTAAAAATATCCTCCTCACTTTGTTATTAATGCAAAGTAAGGAGGATATTTTATGACTGATATTCTAAATAAGATTGGATTCCTTTTTCAACAGAATATTGAGGGTTAAATCCTAAACTTTGAATTGGTGAAATATCTGCATATGAATGTTTAATATCTCCAACTCTTTCCTCATCATAAACGTATGGAATACTATAATTAAAATGCTGTTCAAATATATTTACCATCTGCTTTAAAGTCGTTTGTTTCCCCGTTCCTAAATTATAAACATTGCCATTAACGTTATCATTGTTCAATACTAACCAACATGCTTCAACTAAATCATCAATATAAATAAAATCGCGCGTTTGCAAACCATCTCCATAAAACGTGAATGTTTCTTTATGCTTAAATTTGTGATGAAGAATTGAAATGACCCCTGAATAATCAGAATATGGATTTTGTCTAGGACCATATACATTGAAGAATCGTAACGAAACGGTAGGTAAATGGTACAATTGATGATAAATTTTAGCGTAACTTTCTCCAGCATATTTTTGTACTGCATATGGAGACCTTGGATCAATACGTGAATGAATTGCTTTAGGCAGCCCTTCTAATTGTCCATAAACGGCTGCAGATGATGCAAACAAGAATCTTTTAACATTAGAATGCTGTAACCTGAGTGTTTCTAAAATATTCAACGTAGCATCGATATTCACTTGGTTAGATTGTCTCGGTTGTTGAACTGTTTCCACGACGCTCACCATTGCTGCTAGATGAATGACATAATCAAATTTTTCTTTTTTAATTAAATCTGAGACAAATTTCAAATTATTGATATCTTCTTGATAGAAATACTCTTTATTAACAAACGGTATATTTTCTATACGACCAGTTGATAAATTATCAATTACATGTACTTCAATATTATTTTGAATACATTTTTGCGCTATGTGTGAACCGATAAAACCAGCTCCACCCGTAATTAGTGCTTTCATGTTGTTGTCCTCCTAGGTGCCTGCACGGTATAAACCTTGTAATTACTGTGTGATTATCTTTTAAAATATAATAATGATTGCTTGATCAAAAAAACTACCGAAAAAGTAATTAAACTTAATCAGTAGTTCTATGTTCATATAAGATGATATTAATGAATATATCTATATGTATTCACTTGATATGAAGGAATTGTTCTATATGTCACAATACCTGGTGACGCTGCCCAGTTCATTTCTGAAACTAAAATACTACCATCACTATTAACTCGCTCTACAAAAGCGACATGACCATAGTATCCTGAATCACTTTGAGCGATTGAACCTACTGTTGGTTTGCCATCAATTGTGTATCCATCAGCTGCTGCTGCGTTATCCCAATTGTTTGCATTCCACCAATATGTGCTAATGCCTTTTCCAATTTGAGCACGACGGTTGAATACATGATATGTACATTGTCCCCATGTATATAAGTTTTGATGATTAAATACTGGTGTATTGTAACCATTATTACTTGAGTTAGCTGTATTTGAACTACTGTTTGATGTAGAAGCAGTACCTGATACCTTTAATTTTTGGCCTGGATAAATAAAGAAATTAGATAATCCATTTAGGCTCATAATTTTTTGATAAGTTGTACCATATTTAGCAGCTATTGATGATAGAGAGTCTCCCGCTTGTACAGTATATGTTGATGAGCTGCCTGTAGTTGAAGCCGAACTACTTGGTTTACTAGTACTAACTGTACCTGATACTTTTAATTTTTGGCCTGGATGAATTAAAAAGCTATTTAAACCATTTAATTTCATTAATTTTTGATAACTCATGCCATATTTAGCGGCTATTGATGATACTGAGTCCCCTGCTATTACTGTATATGTAGACGAACTTGCCCCTGTAGATGATGAACTACTCGGTTTACTAGTACTAGTTGAACCTGATACCTTTAATACTTGGTTTGGAAATATTATATTAGAAGATAAATTATTCAAAGATTTTAATTTCGAAATAGATATTCCATATTTACTAGATATAGACCAAAGAGATTCGCCACTTTTTACTGTGTGTGTCGTTGCTGCGTCTGCTTGTGTTGCTGCAATAGCACTCACTGCACTTGTCCCAATGATTGCAGCAATAATTTTTTTATTCAATTACTTATTCCTCCTCAAATACTTCTATTTGTTTCTCGGATTTTTTATACAATATGTATTATACGCTCCTAATATGTATATGGTGTTTGTATTTCATGACATTATGATTACAAATATAATATTTTTATCGAATTGATTCATATATAAAACTCATCTCTACTATATATATGCGCAATTTTCTTTTCACCTTGAATCTTTACAAATAGCATCAATTTATAAAGATTTTTAAGTTCTATATTAATTTACAAATACTAACCTTTATACTTCTAAAGCTTCACTCTTGATTCATCGCACATTATTTGGGAGTAAATCTATAACCTTCATTAAACCATTGAACATTGAAATTTAATTTATAAAATGAATGTTTAAAGTGCGATTAACAATCATATAGACTATTCCAAATCTTTTAGCAGCTATGTTTTAACAAGTTAATACTACTAAAACCAAAATTTATTTTATGCTATTATTGAATGTCTAAAACTTTAAAATACTCTGTCATAACAGTCTCTATAGCTATTTTCAAATATTACATTATATAAACATTTACATAATCATGATTATTCTTCCTTTACTTATTGTGTTTTAGGGTGTATAGTTAATCTAACGTAATAAAAGGTCGTGAATTTGATTGAAGTTTATTTGTTTAGAATATACTCTTTTGATTTAATGAAATTTGTTACAAATATTTAGTGCAAAAGCACGCGGAGGTATTCTATATGAATAACGGTACAGTTAAATGGTTTAATTCAGAAAAAGGTTTTGGTTTCATCGAAAGAGAAGATGGAAGCGACGTATTCGTACATTTCTCAGCAATCGCTGAAGAAGGATACAAATCATTAGAAGAAGGACAAAAAGTTGAATTCGACATCGTAGAAGGCGATCGTGGAGAACAAGCAGCTAATGTCGTAAAAATGTAATAACATTTTCAAAGCAACCGTCATGGTTGCTTTTTTTATGCCTAAAATTATTTTTATTTATCTAATTATATTTTATTGTAATGAATATGTATTTATACTACTATTTGATTATTAATATAAAGAGAAAAGGAATGATTTAAATTGAGTATACTCACTTCTATTTTAATAATACTTGTGGCAATAGAATTCTTATTAATAATGGTGTTACAAACATTACTAACCACATCTAACAAAACGAGTCAAACTTTTAAAATGAGCACTTCTGCATTAAAAGATATAAATCTAAATACTTTAATGAAGAATCAAGGGCTTTACAACGGTTTACTTGGTATCTTCATTCTCTATGCCTATTTTTTGAGTAATCATCCTAAAGAAATGACTACATGTCTTCTTATATATATGATTATTGTTGCTATATATGGTGCGCTTACAAGTCAAAAAGCCATCATCGTTAAACAAGGGCTTTTACCAATACTTGCACTTCTATCATTATTATTTTAATCCATTCCGTTAAGTCGATATTCGATTTAACGGTTTTTTATAAAAAATGACCCATTCCAGTATATTGGAATGGGTCTTTATTATAACTATATTTGTTCTTTTGAGTTACTCTTTATTTTTCCTCTTCCTCTTCATCTTCTCTACGACGTTTGAAGAATAAGAATAACGCTCCTAATCCAGCTAATAATGTACCGAATAATGTACCTTTATTTACACCATCTTGTCCAGTTTCAGGTAATTCACTTTGATCTTTTTCATGATTATTACCTTTATTTGTTGATGATGTCTCATGGTTACTTTGTTGTACAGTGTCATTTGAAGTTACATTATTTCCAGATACATGACCTTGTGTTGGTTGTTCTGTTGGTTGACCTGGTTCTGTTACTTCACCTGGATTTGTTGGCTCTGCCGGTTGACCTGGTTCCGTTGGTTCATCTGGATTTGTTGGGTCTGTCGGTTGACTTGGATCTGTTGGTTCACCTGGGTTTGTTGGGTCTGTTGGGTGACTTGGATCTACAGGTTTACCTGGATCTGTTGGGTCTGTTGGGTGACTTGGATCTACAGGTTTACCTGGGTCTGTTGGGTCTGTTGGGTGACTTGGATCTACAGGTTTACCATCATCAATCACTGTTCCATCAGTAGATGGAGACGTATTTCCATTAGCATCTGTTGCTGTAACGCCAATATGATCTCCACCTTTTAGATTTTCTCCAACTGGGATGTCAATCACGTAGTTACCGTTCTCATCTGTTTTACCTGTTGCTGTTGTACCATCTGGGAATGTAATTGTCACTGTTGAATTTGGTTCTGCTTTTCCTGTAATCGTCTTATCGTTGCTTGTTACTGGATTAACAGTCGGTACAGATGGCGCTGTTGTATCTGTCACTACTGTTGTTGCTGGTTCTGATTCGTTACCATCTTTATCTGTAGACGTCACTGGTAATGTTTCTCCACCTTTTAAGTCTTCATTAGCTGGGATATCAATCACGTAATTGCCATCTTGATCAGCTGAACCAGTTGCTTTTGTGCCATCTGGGAATGTTACTGTCACGGTTGAATTTGGCTCTGCTTTTCCTGTGATTGTTTTATCTTCACTTGTCACTGGGTTGATGGTTGGTACTGTTGGTGCTGTTGTATCTGTTACTACTGTTGTTGCTGGTTCTGATTCGTTACCATCTTTATCTGTAGACGTCACTGGTAATGTTTCTCCGCCTTTTAAGTCTTCGTTGGCAGGAATATTAATAACATAATTGCCATCTGCATCTGTTTTACCAGTTGCTTTTGTGCCATCTGGGAATGTCACTGTTACTGTTGAGCCTGGCTCTGCTTTTCCTGTGATTTGTGTATCATCGCTTGTTACCGGATTAATTGTCGGTACAGATGGTGCTGTTGTGTCTGTCACTACTGTTGTTGCTGGTTCTGATTCGTTACCATCTTTATCTGTTGCAGTAACTGGTAATGTTTCGCCACCTTTTAGATCTTCGTTGGCAGGAATATTAATAACATAGTTACCGTCCGCATCTGTTGTGCCACTAGCTTTCGTGCCATCTGGGAATGTTACTGTCACGGTTGAACCTGGTTCCGCTTTACCTGTGATTGTTTTATCTTCACTTGTTACCGGATTGATGGTCGGTACAGATGGTGCTGTTGTGTCTGTCACTACTGTTGTTGCTGGTTGTGATTCATTTCCATCTTTGTCTGTAGCTGTTACTGGTAGTGTTTCGCCACCCTTTAGATCTTCATTAGTTGGGATTTCAATCACATAATTACCATCTGCATCTGTTGTGCCACTAGCTTTCGTGCCATCTGGGAACGTCACTGTTACCGTTGAACCTGGTTCCGCTTTACCTTTGATCTGAGTATCGTCACTTGTCACTGGGTTGATGGTTGGTACTGTTGGTGCTGTTGTATCTGTTACCACTGTTGTTGCTTTATCAGACGTATTACCAGCTTTATCTGTTGCTGTTACTGGTAACTCTTCTCCACCTTTTAAGTCTTCACTTGAAGGAATATTGATGACATAGTTACCATCTGCGTCTGTTGTACTACTTGCAGTTTTACCATCTGGGAACGTTACTGTTACTGTCGAATTTGGCTCTGCTTTACCTGTGATTTGTGTATCGTCACTTGTTACTGGGTTAACAGTCGGTGTTGATGGTGCTGTTGTATCTGTCACTACTGTTGTTGCTGGTTCTGATTTATTACCATCTTTGTCAGTTGCTGTAACCGGTAATGTTTCTCCACCTTTTAAGTCTTCGCTAGATGGAATATTGATAACATAATTGCCATCCGCATCTGTTGTTCCTGTCGCTGTGTTTCCATCTGGGAACGTTACTGTCACTGTTGAGCCTGGTTCCGCTTTACCTTTGATCTGAGTATCGTCACTTGTCACTGGGTTGATGGTTGGTACTGTTGGTGCTGTTGTATCTGTTACCACTGTTGTTGCTTTATCAGACGTATTACCAGCTTTATCTGTTGCAGTAACCGGCAATGTTTCTCCACCTTTTAAGTCTTCGTTAGATGGAATGTCAATCACATAATTACCATTATCATCTGTTGTACCAGTAGCTGTTGTACCATCTGGGAACGTTACTGTTACCGTTGAGCCTGGTTCTGCTTTACCTGTGATTTGCGTGTCATCACTTGTTACTGGGTTGACAGAAGGTACAGTTGGCGCTGTTGTATCTGTTACTACTGTTGATGTAGGCTCTGATTTATTACCAGCTTTATCTGTTGCAGTAACTGGTAATGTTTCTCCACCTTTTAGATCTTCGTTAGCTGGAATGTCAATCACATAATTACCATCTTGATCAGCTGTACCAGTAGCTGTTGTACCATCTGGGAACGTTACTGTCACTGTTGAGCCTGGTTCTGCTTTACCTGTAATTTGCGTATCATCACTTGTTACTGGATTTACAGAAGGTACTGTTGGTGCTGTTGTATCTGTTACTGTCGTTGTAGTTTCTCCAGATTGGTTTCCAGCTTTATCTGTAGCTGTTACTGGTAATGTTTCTCCACCTTTTAGATCTTCGTTAGCTGGAATATCGATAACATAATTGCCATCTGCATCTGTTGTACCACTAGCTTTTGTACCATCTGGGAACGTTACTGTTACTGTTGAGCCTGGTTCTGCTTTACCTGTAATTTGCGTATCATCACTTGTTACTGGGTTGACAGACGGTGCTGATGGTGCTGTTGTATCTGTTACTGTTGTTGTTGCCGGTGCTGATGTGTTGCCAGCTTTATCTGTTGATGTAACTGGTAATGTTTCTCCACCTTTTAAATCTTCATTAGTTGGGATAGTAATTGTGTAATTTCCATCCTCATCTGTTGTACCGCTAGCTGTATTTCCATCTGGGAATGTTACTGTCACTGTTGAGCCTGGTTCCGCTTTACCTGTGATTGTCTTATCATCGCTTGTTACCGGATTAACAGTCGGTACTGTTGGTGCTGTTGTATCTGTTACTACTGTTGTTGCTGGTTCTGATTTATTGCCATCTTTGTCTGTTGCAGTAACCGGTAGAGTCTCTCCACCTTTTAAGTCTTCACCACTCGGAATATTAATCACGTAATTGCCATCTGCATCTGTTGTACCAGTAGCTGTATTTCCATCTGGGAATGTTACTGTCACTGTTGAGCCTGGCTCTGCTTTACCTGTAATTTGTGTATCATCGCTTGTCACTGGATTCACTGATGGTACTGTTGGTGCTGTTGTATCTGTTACTACTGTTGTTGCTGGCTCTGATTTATTACCATCTTTGTCTGTAGCTGTTACTGGTAATGTTTCGCCGCCTTTTAGATCTTCATTCGCTGGAATATCTATTGTGTAGTTGCCATCTGCGTCCGTCGTTCCAGTAGCAGTCGTACCATCTGGGAATGTTACTGTCACTGTTGATCCTGGTTCTGCTTTACCTGTGATTGTCTTATCATCACTTGTTACTGGGTTGACTGATGGTACTGTTGGTGCTGTTGTATCTGTTACCACTGTTGATGCTTGTTCAGATGTGTTTCCAGCTTTGTCTGTTGCTGTAACTGGTAATGTTTCGCCACCTTTTAAGTCTTCGCTTGAAGGGATATTGATAACATAGTTGCCATCTGCATCTGTTGTGCCACTAGCTGTATGACCATCCGGGAATGTTACCGTTACTGTTGAGTTTGGCTCCGCTTTACCTGTGATTTGTGTATCATCACTTGTTACTGGATTCACTGTTGGCGCTTCTGGTGCCGTTTTGTCAGAAACTGTTGTTGTTGCTTCTTCTGATTTATTGCCGTCTTTGTCTGTCGCTGTTACTGGTAATGTTTCGCCGCCTTTTAAGTCTTCATTCGCTGGAATATCTATTGTATAGTTGCCATCTGCGTCTGTCGTACCACTAGCTGTCGTACCATCTGGGAATGTTACCGTTACTGTTGAACCTGGTTCTGCTTTACCTGTAACTGTTTTATCTTCACTAGATACTGGATTCACTGATGGTACTGTTGGTGCTGTTGTATCTGTTACCACTGTTGACGCAGGTTGAGATGTATTGCCAGCTTTATCTGTAGATGTAACTGGTAATGTTTCGCCACCTTTTAGATCTTCGTTAGCTGGAATATCAATCACATAATTACCATCTGCATCTGTATTGCCTGTTGCTGTTGTGCCATCCGGGAATGTCACTGTTACTGTTGAGTTTGGCTCTGCTTTACCTGTGATTGTTGTATCTTCACTTGTTACTGGATTGACTGTTGGTGCTTCTGGTGCTGTTGTATCTGTTACTTCAGTTGTCGCAACATCAGATTTATTACCAGCTTTATCTGTAGAAGTCACTGGTAACTCTTCTCCACCTTTTAAGTCCTCATCTGTAGGAATATTGATAACATAATTGCCATCTGCATCCGTTGTACCAGTAGCTGTATTTCCATCTGGGAATGTTACTGTTACTGTTGAACCTGGTTCCGCATGACCTGTAATTGTTGTATCTTCACTTGTTACCGGATTAATTGTTGGTACTGTCGGTGCCGTTGTATCTGTTACTGTCGTAGTCGCTGCGCCAGATTGGTTACCTGCTCCATCTGTTGATGTCACTGGTAATGCTTCTCCACCTTTTAAATCTTCATTGGCAGGGATATCAATTGTATAATTACCGTCGCCATCTGTTGTCGCATTCGCTGTTGTACCATCTGGGAATGTTACTGTTACTGTTGAATTTGGCTCTGCTTTACCTGTGATTGTTTTGTCTTCACTTGTTACTGGATTAATTGTTGGTACTTCAGGCGGTGTTTTATCTAATACTGTTGTACCAGCATCGACTGACACATTACCCGCTGCATCTGTTGCAGTTGCACTTAATTCTTCATCACCTTTTAAGTCTTCAGAATCTGGAATACCAATTGTGTAATTGCCTGCTGCATCAGCTGTTGTTGAAGCTTTAGTACCATCTGGGAATGTTACTGTTACTGTTGAGTTTGGTTCTGCAGTACCAGTAATTGTTTTATCTTCACTTGTTACATCATTAATTACAGGTTCTTTTGGTGCTGTAACATCTACAACCGTTGTATTAGCAGCAGTTGATGTGTTTCCAGCTTTATCTGTTGAAGTAACGCCTAATGTTTCGCCACCTACTAAATCAATATTGGTAGGTACAGCCACTCGATAACTACCATCTGTTGCTGTAATTGCTTGAACCTTAGTACCATCTGGGAATGTTACTGTTACTGTTGAGTTTGGTTCTGCTTTACCTGTGATTGTTTTATCTTCACTTGTTACTTGATTGACTGTTGGTTGATTTGGTGCTGTTGTGTCTGTAACAGTCACGTTTGAATCAACTGATTTATTACCTGCAGCATCTTTAGCTGAAGCTTTAATTGTTTCTCCACCAGTAAAGTCTTCATTAGCTGGAATATTAACAGTATAATTACCTGATGCATCCGCAGTTGTAACTTGCGTAGTACCGTCTGGGAATGTAACTGTTACTGTTGAGTTCGGTTCTGCTTTACCTGTAACTGTTGTATCATCACTAGTTACCGGGTTAATCACTGGCGCATCTGGTGCTGTTGCATCTGTCACTGTTACTGTTGGTGAAACCGCACTTGTTTTACCATTTTTAGTTGCAGTTGATGTTAATTGAGTTCCAGCAGCTAAAGGTTTTGATAATGTTAACGTACCAGTTGTACTGTTTGCACCTAATGTAACTGTACCAATGACATTATTATTACTATCTTTTACTGTTACTGTTGAACCAGCAGTACCATGAACGCCAATAGTCGTATCGTTATCATCGACAGGATCCACTAATGGTGCTGGAACAATAGTATTATCTACAATATTAAATGTATTTGTTTCATCATTATCATAATTTGGTGCATCAATAGCAATTGTGTATTGACCAGCAGCTGATTTTGGAATCGTTACAGCAAATGTGCCATCACTGTTAACAGTAGACGTACCAATGACTTGACCTGCTGAATTAATGACTTTGGCAGTTTGTGTACCTGCATTTGGTTTTAACGTTACTGAACCACTAACTTTAGTGTCATTTATCGTAATATCTGCAACATTAGGCTGACCTACTAATGGTGACGTATGATATGTTTTCACTTCGTCTCCATCGTTTTTAGTATCGCCATCTATGTCTGCATTATTTGGATCAGTTAATGATACTTCTCTTTCATAACTATCTAATAAGCCATCTTTATCATAGTCTTGTAATTCTAATGAAGATGTACCTAATGTGTTATTAATTAATTTACCAGCATTATCAGTAAGGTATCCTGCAAATGTAAAGTCTTCAACTTGGTCAGTTGTAGAACTAATTAAGTTACCTTTGGCATCGTATTGTGCATCTTTAGTTAAAATATTATTTGGACTTTGGTTTAATTTAATAACAATTCTCATACCTACTGTTTCAGGTAAACCATTATTAAATTCAATTAATTTATTTAAATCACTAGCTGTAATCGTACCATTACCATTGGCATCGATAGATAAATCAGCTACTTTGTTAGCAGCATTATATGTTTTATCAAAACCTTTTAATCCATCATAATCATATTTATCTAATTCAACACTTTGAATAAATGGAATTAAATCTTTATCAATTTGGTAATTATAACTCCATTGTTTATTTTGAGCGCCACCATATCCGAAGATACCATTTTTGATAACTTGTTGGTCAACGATAATCGCGCCATTGTCACCTACTTTAGTGTCTAAACTAGCCGTACCACTACTTGCTTTAAAATCATTTGAATTAGCTGTTGATGTATTGTTATTTAAAGAAACTAAATCTTTATCCGTATCTGTAAGGAAGTAACCACTACTTTCAGACGTACGAATAATTGTATTATTAGAAGAATCTCGAACATAAATTTGATAATTTAATTTATTATTAGATAAATCTCCAGCATTATTTAAAATATTACCCACAGTATCATCTAATTCAATTTTACCGCCTGATGCTGTTTTAGATGCTAAAATTTCCGCTCCACCAAATAATCCACCGCTAGCTCGAATATAATTAACTTCCCAAATATTAGAAGGTGTACCGTCATCGTTTTTTAATCTTGTAAATTGAACCGGCGTATTACTTCCAGCTGGGTTAACTGATATTCTCGTTACATGATCAGCAATTTTAGAGTCTAAGTTTAAGTCGATTTTATATCTTGTTCCTGAGTTAGCGCCTGACATATAAGCATCAATATTAAATGGAATTGATGTACTATTTTTAACTGCATCTGAATCTAATGCATCCGGGTCAAAAATTAATGACGCAAATGTATAGTTATCTGATTTAGCTAATGATTTTTGAGTTTTTTGATCTGTGTTTGTTACAGCTGCTGCCAACATTCTAGGTGTAGCCATTGCACGCATAAACGTTCTAGTTCTAGGTGGTGTAGCTAATGTTTCTGTACTCTTCTGTTTGTTTGCCATTTCAATTAACGCTGCTTGTAAAACGGCTTGATTAATTTCTTCATCAGTTGCTTTATTGAAATCAACATCTGTATGATTTAAAATTTCTTTCGCTTCTGTTTTAGACACTTGATCATTTAAGAATGATTGAACAGCTTGTTCTTTATTTTTAGATTGAGCTAATTTTTTTTATAGTTCTGTTGTTTCAGCTTTAGTTGATTTCTTAGTTGTTGCTTTTGGTTGAGCCGTCGTCTTTTTGTTAGAAACCGCTTTCTTATTAGTCACTGCTTTATCTGTTGATTTTGTTGTCGCTTTGTCTGTCGATGTTTTGTCAGTTGCTTTTTGAGCAGTCGCTTTATCTGATTTTTTGTCAGTTACTTTTTTCGTAGTGGTTTTATCAGTTGATGGTGTTGTTTTGTTAGAAGTTGCTGTTACTGGGGTTTTATCTGTAGAAGTTTTATCTGAAGTTTGTTTATCTTGAGAAACTGAATTAGTTTGATTCTCTTTAGTATTGACTGTCTTATTATTAGTTTGTTGTTTATCTTGAGTCGTTGCTGTCTTATCAGTTGTTGGTTTATTAGTTGTTGATGTTTTGTCATTTGTTTTATTAATTGTGTCTTGTTCTATATTAGAGGAGTCTTTTGTTGTTTGATTTGAAGAAGCTTTTTCTGTGTTTGCTTGTTCGGTACTTTGTGTCTCTTCCGCATTAGATTTTTCTGTTTGACTAGTATCTTGAGTCGTTGCTGTCGTTTGATCAGCATTATTAGCTTCTTCTGACGCATTTGTAGTTGCTTTGTCAGTTGCTTGATCCTCTGTACTAGCTGTTTCGTTAGTATTAGTCAGTTCGGTTATATCGACAGGTTCACTTTTATCCTTGTTTCCGTCGTTATTTTGTGACGATGCATTATCTAATTCATCTGCACTCGCTACATTTCCTACGCCAAATACTAATGTCGCACCTATTAATAACGATGCAGTACCTACCGTAAATTTTCTAATTGCATATTTGTTTAATTTGTTTGGTAAAAGCCTTGTTTATTCTTCATTCATGAATCACCTCATATATTTTGCACAACTTTAACATTGTATATACATATATTACTTAATTGATTGAAATTTTACAAATGTTGCAAAACCATATATAACCACACTTTATATTCAAAGATGAATAAAATTATTTTCTCTTAAAAACGAAAAAACATTTATTATTTATCTTAAATAAAATTGCAAATTCCATCAAATTGATGTAAATAAAATATCTATCCATAAATTCTTTGGAGCTCAACTCAATTCGCTCATTCATTTAATAAATGATATATATTTTAAAATATTTAATTTTATTATGTTACATGTATAAAATAATAAAGTTGTGCTTTCGTATATTTCTATTAACCGAATTCATTAATGATAAACCCGAATATTCATATTTATTTTTTAATATCATTATTCGTTAATATAATATGCCATAATTTTTTTGTTTGTACACTTTGCCGATCAACTCACAATTAAAAAACCCAGGACATTAATCCTGGGTTTCTGTATTAGTATTTTCAGTCATTTTATTTTCTAATATCTTGAATATGAGACATTTGTTTCAATCGAGTTTCTGCAAAATGTTGTGACGCTTCTAATGGGGTTTTATGTTGTTCTTTGGCGATATCAAAGATATGTTTCACAATTTTATCTATACCTTCAATACTTTCCTTAGCACGCGTTTCATTATATCCATTCAACTCATCAGCAGTGTTGATTACGCCACCACTATTCACAATATAATCTGGTGCATATAATATGCCTTTTTCTTCTAACATTTGACTATGTTTGTTTTCATCTTTTAATTGGTTATTTGCTGAACCACAAATCGCTTTGACTTTTAACTGAGGGATTGTATCGTCATTTAATATACCACCGAGTGCACATGGCGCGAAAATATCCGCCTCTACTGAAAAGATGTCATCTGGTTCAACAAATGTGGCGTTAAACTCATCTACTGCACGTTGTGCATTATCTTTATTAATATCCGTAACAATCAACTTAACACCATCTTCATGTAATAGTCGACAAAGTTCATATGATACGTGTCCCACACCTTGAACTGCAACTGTCTTACCTTCAAGAGATTCACCGTTAAATTGTTCTAAAGCCGTACGCTTCATAGCAATATATATACCATAAGCTGTCATAGGACTTGGATTACCTGCTGAACCAAATGACTTACTTGTACCACAAACATAAGGCGTTTCTTTATGGATAAGGTTCATTTCATGTTCTGATGTACCTACATCTTCAGCTGTATAATAACGTCCATTTAATGTATGAACATAACGTCCTAATGCTCTATAGAATGCTTCTTCATCTTGTTTATTAGGTGAGCCCATCACTACTGTCTTACCTCCACCAAGGTCTAAGCCAGCTGCAGCATTTTTATACGTCATTCCACGTGCTAAATTCATCGCATCCTCAATTGCTTCTTCTTCTGATGCATAATCATTTCGCACACGACAACCACCTAATGCTGGTCCAAGCGTTGTATCATGAATACAAATGATTGCTTTTAGACCTGTTGATTGATCTTGGCAAAATACCATTTGTTCATAATCTTCTTGTTCCATTGTTTCAAAAATCATTAACATAACTCCTCTCTTAAAATTAATCTACCTTATTCGCATACCCTGACAATATGGGAATAATCTCGATTTAAAACACGCACAATATTAGCTAAATTATGAATTATAAGAAAATTTTCCGTCTATATTTTTACATAAAAAAACTGAGACAATTCAACATGTCTCAGTTACTATCTATATTTTAAGTCTTCAAAATGCCAGTATTTTAAATTCTATTTATTGTAGTCTTCGAAATATGAGTGTACGTATGTTTCCGTTTTTTCTTGTACTTCACAATAAACTTCTACTGTAAAATTACCTGGTGCCTTAAAGTAAAAAGTATATGTTGCATGTGCCATTTCAGGATCCCATACTTCATATCCGTCATTTTTTAAGATTTGGTGTATACGATCCACTTCTTCTTTACTTTCTTGCGGGAAACCAATATGGAATGTATCTGGGTAATTAATATTTTCCCCTTCTATTAAATTAAATAGAAATCCATCTTCGTCATTCATAGCTGCAAACATATTGCCAGCGCTACCAATACAAACTAAATCGAAATACTTTTCAAAAAATGCTCTCGTTGTTTTTACGTCATTGACTGTTATATTAATATGATTAATTTTCATAATAAGACCTTCTTTTTCTTTATTTCTTATTTTCAATTTCATTATCTAAAATAGCTGTTGTTGCTTTTAGAAACGACTGAATGGTTTCCATTTGTTCTGCCGTATATTGATTTGTCAGTTCATTCATATGTTGATTCAATGTTTCATAAGCGTGTTGTACTTCTGATTTATCTTCATACTGTGGAACAATCATAATGCTTCTGCGATCTTTAGGATGACGCTCACGTTTAACATAGCCTGCACTTTCTAATCGATCGACCAATGCTGTAACACTTCCTGTTGTAAGTCCAACCCTTCTACCTAATTCACCAGCAGTGATTGGCCCCGTCTCACTTAACATATCAATCGTAGTCCAATCATGGTTATACACATCTAATTGTTCTGCAATTTTATGTTGGTATAAAACAACTCGCCGTCCTAAATCTCTAAATGAAGTCACAATGTCCTCACGACTAACATCATTTAGAATGTTATCATCATTCATTTTAAAACCACCTCAATTTATCTTGATAATCAAGATATTTGATTGTCTAACTACTTTAACACAATTCACATCCTAATGAAAGATAATTATCTTTATAAATGTATTTGCTCATAAAAAAAGGCCTAGGGACAACTCCCTAGACCTTAAAAATAATGATATCCTTAGTTCAATGTATCAAGTGCTTGTTTTAAATCATTGACTAAATCATCTGTATCTTCAATACCAATTGATAAACGGATTAATCCATCTGTGATACCCTCTTTAGCTCGTACATCTGCTGGGATAGATGCATGCGTCATTAATGCAGGAACTGAGATTAAACTTTCTACTGCCCCTAAACTTTCAGCTAACGTAAAGTATTGCGTAGCATGAATCACTTGTTTCGCAGCTTCTGTGTCTTTCACTTCAAATGCAATAACGCCTGTATGTCCATCTGCTTGTGCAGCATGAACATCATAGTTTAAGTGACTTTTAATACTTGGATGGAATACTTTTTGTACGCTATCGTGAGCCTGTAACATATCAATGACTGCCTCTACGTTACGATTAATTTGTTCCATACGTAAGCCTAACGTCTTGATGCCTCTTACTAATAAGTAGCTATCTTGTGGTCCAAGCACACCACCTGTTGAATTAGAGATAAAGCTTATACGTTCGCCTAATTCATCATCTGCAGTCACTACTAATCCCGCAACTACATCACTATGTCCACCAATATATTTAGTAGCAGAATGTAAAACTATATCAATACCAAAATCTAATGGATTCTGGTAATAAGGTGTCATAAATGTATTATCTACTACAGAAATAAGGTTATGCTTTTTAGCAATCTCTACGGCACCTTTAATATCTGTCACACGTAATAATGGATTAGAAGGCGTTTCGATATATAACATTTTTGTTTCTGGTTTAATATATTTCTCAACATTTTCAATATTGGTTGTATCTACAAAATCTACGTCTAAACCGAAGCGTGTAAATACTTTTGTTAAAGCGCGGTACGTACCACCGTATACATCTGAATTTAAAATAAGGTGGTCTCCTTTATCTAATAACATAATCACTGCACTAATAGCTGCCATACCTGAACCAAAAGCGAAACCATGTTTACCATGTTCTAAGTCTGCAATTACACTTTCTAAAGATGCACGTGTTGGATTTGCAGTACGTGAATACTCATAGCCTTGGCGTAAATCTCCGATATCGTCTTGTAAATAAGTACTTGTTTGGTAAATTGGAGTCGTTACAGCACCTGTATAATCATCTGTTGTATGTCCACCATGTATCATTTGTGTTTTTTTATTCATTATTCTCATTCTCCTTATAATTAAATATTTGTTTTGACATGTATCGGTCGCTACCATCAGGGAATATCGTTACGATAATACCCTTACCTATTTGTTTTTTTAATTCAAGTGCACCTTGAAGTGCCGCACCGGATGAGCTACCTACTAGTAATCCTTCTTGTTTCGCGATCGCTTTTACATTGTCAAAGGCATGTTGATCACTAATTGTAAAAATGCCTTCTACTAATGATTTCTCTAGAAAGCCTGGCCATTTTTCCGAGCCAATACCTTCTGTGGCATGCGCATGACTTGGACCACCATTTAATATCGATCCATCTGGTTCGACTATATAATTTTTAACACCCAATGGTTGTAAGTGTCTCGCGACACCTGTAAATGTACCACCTGAACCAGCACCAGCAACAAAGTAATCAATATGATTCAATTCATCTGTTAACTCTTTACCTAATGTATTAGTATAGGCATCTGGATTATGTGCTGTTTCAAATTGATTCATATAAATTGATTGTGTGTCTTCAGCATATTGTCGAGCAACTTGTTGTGCGCCTATCATACCTTCAGCTTTGACAGTTCTTTTAACATCAGCACCTAAAGCACGCATAATTGATATTTTTTCTTCGGAAAAGCCTTCTGGTGCAAATATCACGCAATTAAGTTGGTAACGATTGGCAGCTATTGCTAAACCAATCCCTGTATTACCAGCTGTAGCTTCTACAATGGTATCACCACGATGTAGACGTCCCTCTTCAATTGCTTGTTCAACTAAATACTTTCCGAGTCGATCTTTTACACTTCCACCCGGATTAAATTGTTCGAGCTTAGCATAAATTTTTACATCTTCATCACTAAAGCTTTCTAACAACACGAGAGGTGTCTCTCCTATTAAGTCATATGCAATCATATTTTATATATTCAATCATCCTTAGTTTAGTCGATAATTGAACATTCCCTTCTTTCTCAAATGTAGTCATTAATTCTTATTTAACAGGTATGAATTATAAAGGATTGTGCTCAAATTTGCAATTTCATAGTTTATAACTTTTTATATTTTTTACATCACTATTTTCAAATTCAATCAAATGTGTCATCGACTTTATTCTGTTATGATAATGATAATACCGTTCAAACATTTTCACGGATAATACAAGTAAAGGAGTTCGCAATAAGATGTCAAACAAAGACTTATCATTATCTGTATTTACTAAAGAAAACTATAAAAACTTAAACCATACAGCAACTAATTTTAGAAATTCTATGTACGATGAATTAGAAGTTAATAAAGGTCGTTTTAAAAATTGTAATTTTAACGAAGGGATTTTCAAAAATATTAATGCTATTTCTAACAGTAAAGTAGTTAATAGTAGTATGAATGATTGTATTTTTGAACAAGTGAATTTTTATAAAAACCTCTTCAAAAAAATTTCTTTTGAAAATACAACTTTTGATGAAACAACGATCAATAATACGACATTCCAAGATGTTGTATTCGACGGAAATACTTTTAGCGAAGTCAAAATTACAGATACTGTATTTAAAAATGTTGTTTTTAAAAAGACAGAAATTAGCAATTCAACATTTGAAAATATCAAATTAAAACATTGCGTCTTTGATCATGTAACATTTAAAAATTGTAGCCTTCCTAAAAACATTGAAGAAGAATTAAAAAAACAAAATGTTGTTTTCGAAAATATTCAATAAATCATTAAACCTGTGTACTTTGACTCAACTATGATGTCTAAGTACACATTTTTATTGAAGATTCAATTTGATTAATGCGTTATTGAATGTTTAAGAAGCTATTTTCGTGGATATAAACATACAAAATTAGGAAAGAAGGAATATAAATGACTCAAGATTCTAGTCAATTAAGTAAAGCACCAACTCCTGACAAAGCGGAGGATAATGCATTTTTCCCTTCACCATATTCATTAAGTCAATATACAGCGCCTAAAACAGACTTTAATGGCGTTAATCATAAAAATGCTTATACTGGTGGCAAATGGAAAGTATTAATGATTGCCGCTGAAGAACGATATGTATTATTAGAGAACGGTAAAATGTTCTCAACAGGAAATCATCCCGTTGAAATGCTATTACCGTTACATCATTTAATGGAAGCAGGCTTCGATGTAGATGTCGCTACATTAACTGGTTACCCTGTCAAACTAGAGCACTGGGCAATGCCTACGGAAGATGAAGCTGTACAAGAAACATATAACAAGCTAAAAGAAAAATTAAAACAACCTAAAGTATTATCTGAAGTCATCAAAAATGAACTTGGTCCTGATTCAGATTATATTTCACTCTTTATTCCTGGCGGACATGCCGCTGTTGTTGGTATTTCCGAAAGCGAAGATGTTCAACAAGCTTTAGATTGGGCATTAGATTATGATAAATTTGTTATTACTTTATGTCACGGCCCTGCGGCATTATTATCTGCTGGGTTAAATAGAGATAAATCTCCATTTGAAGGATATTCTGTATGTGTCTTCCCAGATGCATTAGATGAAGGTGCAAATATCGACATCGGTTATTTACCTGGCAAACTCAAATGGTTAGTCGCTGACTTATTAACTAAACAAGGACTTAATGTTGTAAATAAAGAAATGAGTGGCCAAACTCACCAAGATCGTAAATTAATAACTGGTGATAGCCCACTGGCTTCTAATAAACTTGGACTCCTTGCAGCAGATGCTTTAGTAGAAGCCGTCCAACAATCATAAGTAATTGATTTATTTTCATGCCCTGGTTACATTCGTAATGATGTACCTAGGGCTTTTTTATGCCTAAACTATTCAATGTTGAAAACGATATATTGTTTTTGTATAATATTTTTAAATATTCTGATATTTTTTCTTTTACATAACTTCAAGTCAAAAGTGAGAGAGGTATTTTTTATGCAATCGATCATTCACGGTTTCTTATTAGCACTAGGTCTGATTCTACCTTTAGGTGCTCAAAATGTATTTGTATTTAACCAAGGTGCAAATCAAAAGAAACTAACTAAAGCATTACCAGTGATTGTAACAGCTGGCTTATGTGATACTACTTTAATAGTGTTAGCTATTTTAGGCGTATCCTTAATCTTAATGTCTCTACCAATTTTACAGTTAGTCATTTATATCATTGGTCTCGCCTTTCTATTATATATGGCATGGTCATTATGGAATGAAAAACCTAGTCATTTAGAACAAATGGAACCCATGAGCGCAAAAAAGCAAATAGGATTTGCGTTATCCGTATCATTACTTAATCCTCACGCGATAATGGATACAATTGGTGTCATTGGAACAAGTGCTTCTATGTATCATGGTACAGAAAAGATATTATTTGCTGGCGCTACTATTTTAGTCTCTTGGATTTGGTTTATCTTATTAGCGATACTCGGTAAAATGTTAGGTTCAGTCGATAAAACAGGTAAATATATTATTATTCTAAATAAAGTTTCAAGTGTTATCGTACTCATCGTGAGTTGTATTATTATCAAAAATATCTGGCACATTTTGGCCAATTAATACAAGCAGGGCTTATCGAAATATAAATTTCGATAAGCCCTGCTTCATTTAATTACGTTGGAGTCATAGTAAATGATTAAAATAATTGAACAATAAACACTAAAATAATGATTACTGGCATTACAAATTTAATTAAATAATACCAAGGTAAAAATAATTTGAATTTGTCTTTTCCAAAGTTTTCTTGTAGTAACTTTTTATCTAATAATTGTCCTACAACTAATGTTGTGCCAAGTGCACCTAATGGCATTAATATATTCGAAACGACAAAATCCATATTATCGAATATTGTTCCTGCACCAAATTTAACGCCACTCAAGCTTCCAAATGATAGTGTAGCCGGAATGCTAATTAAAAAGACAAGTATACTTGCAATCAATGCGACTGGTTGACGTTTTGCATTATCATTTTTCGTAAAATTAGAAACGTTTAATTCTAACAATGAAATCGATGAAGTTAATGCTGCAAACAAGAATAAAATTAAAAAGATTAGATAAAAGGCAATACCAAAGTGCATTTTATCAAATACAAGCGGTAGTACTTTGAATAATAGTCCAGGACCTTCTTGTGGTTGATAACCAAATGTTTTCAATGCAGGAAAAATAGCTAATCCCGCTAAAACTGAAACTAAAATATTCATCAATACAATGGAAATCGCTGATGATTTAATGGTCATTGTCTTTGGTGCATAACTTGCGTAAGTAATCATTCCAGTTGTTCCTAGTGATAATGTAAAGAATGATTGCCCTAACGCAAACAAGATGCCTTCCATAGAAATATCTTCAACTCTAGGTTGTAACAGGTATCGTACACCCTCTATCGAACCGTCTAAAGTTAATGATTTCACCACTACAATAATTAAAAAGATAAATAATAGGGGCATCATGATTTTGGATGCTTTTTCCAAACCCTTTTCTACACCTAACATAACAATAATCATCGTTAAGAAAATAAAAATACCCTGTCCTAAAACAGTAAGCCATGGATTACTTATCATTGCTTCAAAATTGAGTTGTGTCAGATGAGAAGTATTCAAACTTAATATTTGCCAAATGACATTCCCCATATAAATAATAATCCATCCGCCAATGACACTATAGAAACCAAATAATATAAAAACTGCTAAATTCCCGTTCCACCCGATCACATTGAGCCATTTTTTACCTGTGAGTTTACTATAGATTTGAGTTGTATACGTTCTCCCCATTTTTCCTACTGTAAATTCCATAATTAATAATGGTAGTCCTACAAAAATAGTAAAAATTAAAAACATTAATAAAAAAGCGCCACCACCATATATACCAGCCATATAAGGAAACTTCCACATTGCCCCTAATCCAATTGCGGAACCAGCACTTGCTAATATAAACCCCGTAGAGGTTTTCCATTCTGATTGCTTACTCATATTCACTCACTTCCTTTAATGCGTTAAAGCGTTTATGTACTTAAGTAACACTTTATCATTAGTTAGTGATATGTGCAATATTCATGCAAATTGTCAGAATAATAAAAAAAGAATAGTCCATACCATCACCTTTCAATTAATACATTGATTAGTATCAGTTATGACTATTCTTTATATTTTTAATCTTCGCTACTATAAGTAATCGTTTGGCCACCATTTACTTCTTCAATTTCTAAACTTTCAATATGATCGACATTAATATAATGTATTGAATCACCTTTTTCTAGATAAAGATAAGGTAATTCATCAAACTCATCTATAATTCTTCTAACACATTTGTCCTTATCGATGCCCTTATCAAAAGTCTTAAATTCTGTATATCTTTGGCCCGAAATCGTTACATAGGTTAATAAAAATGTTCTCGTCACAGTTGAACACCACCTTATTGCTAGTATTTATTTTTGAGTGAAAAACTCAACGATATCTTGTTCTAATTCATCTCTTCCTTCACCGTGGGTCATTAAATGTTGATTTAGTGGAAAATCTTGAATTGATTTATTATCACTACTAATTTGATTAAAAATATAGTGAGCACTTTCTTCATAAGCCGCTTCATCTTGCCCACCATATAAAATTCTAGCGGTCGATTTAATATCATGTAGATGTGTCATAATATCATTAATGACACCTTGAAATACTTTAATTTCATCTTGATATTGATCGATTTGTGCTAATGATTCAACACTCTCATCCTCAGATAATCTCATAATCTGATTCATGCGTTTGCCATATTTTTCTAAGCGCCAAGCAATACCAGCTTCTGTTTTCTCGCTAGGCGCAGACATCACTACGATACGATTTAATTCAACATTTTCAGCTAATCGTAATGTAAATAATCCGCCTAACGATACACCGGCTGCATTAATGACTTCGTACCCTTCTTCCTTTAAAAACTGGTACGCTTCTTGCACACATGCCCACCAATCATTGACATCATACTTAATAAACTGTGTAACCGGTAATCCATGACCAGGATAGTTAGGTACATAACACGTGAAGCCTTGTTCATTCAGCGTCGTAGCAAGGTGCTTCACGTCTTTAACAGTACCTGTGAATGAATGTAATAATAGTATAGCTTGTTGACTTGTCCCTTTTAAATAAAGTGGACTTGGTGATTTAATATTCATCATAAAATAACTCCCCTAGTTTTAATTATCGTATAGACAACAAAACGTGTCTTTATATCAATTCTCATTTTAAAATTATCAATGTTTAACATCTTTGTTCTTTTTAAACTTGATTCGCTCAAACAGTGGGTAAACCATTAACCATAAAGCTATCCAGGTTAAACCTAATGTCACGCCACCAACCACATCTGACAGATAATGCGCGTGGAAATATAATCGACAAATCAAAACGCTTATCCATAATATTAATGCAAGACTGCTCAAAATAACTTTCAAACCCACTCTTTTGATTAATGGTATCACCACAATCAATAAAGTCATAAAAAATAATGTACTCGCATTAGAGTGGCCACTTGGAAACGAAAACCCTGAATCAATGGGTAAATGATTATACGGTCTCATTCGTTCAATCGTCATTTTAATCAAAATATTAATCAATGTTCCACTCAATATTGTGCAAATAAACCATATAGCTAAACGTGGATATTTAAATAATAATAACATTGTAATGATTAATGACATCACAATGACACCACTAACATCTCCGATTGTGGCACAAAATGTCATATAGTAGTTCAACATGTCTCCTGCAAATTGACGTTGTGGCGTACCAAATGTAGTAGTAAACCAATCTAATGAATGGCTATCTAAAAATTTTAAAAAAGGTACATCCTGTATAACGCCGACAGCCATTAAAATAAATATCATAATACTTATGATAAATAAAGGAATAGTAAACATACCTGTTGTTGTTCGTCTATTTTTCATACTTTCTCCTTTATCTCTTTCTCTTATTCAATCATTCTTTCTCTCTATTTTATAGAAAATAAAAGGAAATTCGCTCAGTCTCGTGCCCTATTTATATCTTGTATTCGAATACGTTGTTGACCGTTTTCATCAAAATTATTCGGATTTAACCATTGTTCGAAACGTTCATTTAATACCGGCCATTCCTTATCAATCATTGAGTACCATGTTGTATCCCGATTACGCCTCTTATATATTACCGCCTGTCTAAACATACCTTCGTATGTAAATCCTAACCTCAATGCTGCCTTTCTAGAAGGTTCATTTAAACTATCACACTTCCATTCATATCTACGGTAACCTAATTGTTCAAATACATATTTAGCTAATAAATATTGAACTTCGGTGGCGACTTTCGTCTTTTTTAACCGATTTGAATAATGTACATTTCCAACCTCTATCTTGCCATTAATCGAATCGATATTCATTAGTGATAAGTAACCTAATGCTTTTTCACACTTATGATCAATAATTGCAAAATAATACGAGTTTACATTAGACATTAAACCTTTAATATAATCTGCAAAAACATCGTAATCATGTAATGGTTCGCTAAACAAATAAGTCCAATTCGCATCATTATCTTCATTACATAATACGTTAAATAAATCATTAATGTGTGTTTCACTTAATTTAACTAATGAACTATACCGTCCGTCTAATTGTTTAATATCTGGGAAATTTAGCGGTTCATAATTTGTTACGGACTCACCTATTGGTTGATGATGTATATTCCTGTTCATAAACAACCATCCCTTCTTTTTTGAAATCTTAATATGTATTATAACTGATTCCATTCTATTACATGCTTTATAATAATTGATTATATAATATGAAATGAAATACTATAGTATCGTTTATTTCTAATACCTTTTGCATATAAAATATTGTATAATTGAAATAATTATAAATTTCAAATATATGACTATCACACATTAAACCTTGTACCACATACAATAATCCATTGTGCTTGATAGTAGGGAAGGCATTCGTTATGAGCAAAATAATTATGATTTATCTCGCATTATTAATTACATTATTTCGCTTTTTCTTACCTATCCATCCGTCATTCGAAACACTATTGTATTGGCTATTTATCCTTTATATGATCCCTATCATTTTATGTGTCATTGGTTTCAAAGGTGACAAACTAATTGCCACTATGGTTATGATTCCAAATTTATTAGGTATTATTTATCGACTGTATGTCTATGTTATGTATTTAATATATTTGAAATAAAAAACAGTATGACCTCTTTCATTCTCGTAAGATCATACTGCTCTATCAAAATTAACCTTGGTTAATCAATTTCTCAAAATTATCTTCTAATTTAAATACAATTACTCTCTCCCCAGTCACTGTACTCAAATCACTATGAAAGCTACTTACTTTAACACCAGTAATTTCAAATATAAGGTCATTGAGATCATCTTGCCCTGACTCCACTAATTCAGATCTTGTGCGTTTGATATTCAATAATCCTTCACTTGTTTTACACACACGATATTCTGCAGGTGTTAATATACCTTGTAAATTGATAATAACCATATCTCTTAATATATCTGTCTTAACCGATAATGAACCTCTACCTAAAAAATCTTTTTCCCATTGCGTGATGGCTTTACTGATTTCAGCTTCATATACACCTTTAGATTTTTTCATATAGACGACTCCTAAACATTGATTAATTATAGTTTAACATCTTATCTTTGATTCGGAAATAACATGATTATCACTATAATCAACAATGACTATGTAATGTATATCGTCTATATTTACCAATCTTTCCAACTATTATGTTCATCAATGCTTGCTAGTCTCACCCATCCATGGTCCACTTTTTGTGCAAACTTCTGATTTTCAGTAAGTAATCTTTGAATATGTGTGTCTGGTGCTTGAATAACAACTAATAGACGTATGGGTGAATGATAAATCTCATTATCTTGTGCCATCACTGATTGCCATGGTAAACCATACATCAAATCACTAGAGTTACCTTGCATGACACCAAGTCCAGATGTTACAGATTGTGTTCTTTTATTACCACTGCCATAAAAATGAGGTGCTACAGTAGACGCGTAATATTGTAAGTTAATCCATTGTGCAACAAGCGCCGGCCCTGAAATAATTGTATTTAGAATATGACCATCTTCATCTTGTGTCCAATCATAATTATGCAAGAATGCACGTGCTTCTAAATTACTATTTTCAGTAATCGAACGTTTTCCAATAATAAATTCTGCGTTTTTAGCTAAGCCCCATTCAGGTCTGATTTCACTCCAATCACTTGCATATTGATAGGCTTCAGCAACTGGATCTTTATGCACTTTATCTAAGTTAGGTAAATGTGCCAAGCGCTCTAAATTAGACTTATAACTCACTTGAGGCATAACCGATTCTAATAAATCAAATGCCTGTTGTGCACTTTGCGTTAATTCTGGTACATAAATCCATTCTAATCTATCTACAGAGGTTTTATGTTCGGCTGCCACAAATACAGTTTCATCTGGAATGATGATACCGTCTTCTTTAAGTGCTATTCTGACTGATGTTTGATTACATAATATCGCTAATAACTTAGCATTGAATCCGCTAGACGCACCACCACATGCACCACATTCTAAAGAAGAATGATATGGGTTATTATGCGATTCACTACCATGTCCACCTAACACAACAAGTGGGGCAAACGCTTTAGTTAAGTCCATTAATTGTAATGCTTGCTTACTAAATTGAATTTGTTCTTCTTCTGTTAATCCAATTGGTAATTCCGAATATACATGATGTTCACGATCAATTGATAATTTTGTCTCAGGCTTTTGAAGCCATTTCTTTTTAAATCGATGAACAAACTGCCTAGCTTGAGTAGGTATGAGTGTATTAGCAATTGTATTAATACTTAAGAACGGACCGCTTAATTCTGGTAATAATAAACTAGGCAACACGTTATGTTTCATTAATTTAAATGTATAAAACATTGAAGTGATCGTATGTTGTTGTTGCTGATAACGTTCTAGTTGATGTCGTTCTGCATATTCTTGAATTTTATATGCTGGCGGCACCATCACCGGTAAAGATTCATGCTCAAATTGTGCATCAATCACTTCTTTTTTTATAGGTAAACCAAAGAATCCTGCAATACCAATTGTTTCAAATGGTCCTTCACCTTCAAGATGACGACGAAATGGTTCAGAACGGACATCGATACAAAATGCCAACTGTGCTTGTATCTTTTGAGACTCATTATCTGATTGCGACTCATAAATCGTATTGACTAAGTCACGTTCATGTGTTTCTTCCCAAGCGTTAAGCCATAAATTTTGAAAATATTGGCGTTGAAATTGACGTGCAAAGTTTAAATATCTTAACTTTAATTCATCTGGCAAATCAATCCATTCTTCTAACGATAATTCTGCATAAAACATAAATGCACTCACTAATTCAATTTCTTTATGATGATGTAGCTCTGATAATTGAAATTGGTCTTTGGTAGTGGTTAATAATATCAATTCAGTAGCTAATCTGATTGCTACATAATCTGTTAACAATTGACGTTCTGATTCATTTTCTTCCGCTCTGTAATACATCATCCCTGCCCATCCAGGCAAAGCTAGTAACTGACCTTCTATATATGATTGCCAATGATTTTTAGAAATATCTAACTTTGATAATACATGATTAATTAATTCATGTGACTTTGATGGCAAATGACGAATCAATTGTCTAGCTTCCTTAGTTAAAGCAGGGTCATGTTGTGCTAAATGTAACCATGCTGTATAAAAGCCTTCTTCTCGTTTAGGCATCGTCCAACTTGATTGAAATTGATCTAAGTACAATTTAGACCACTTGATGATATGTACATCTACTTCATCAATTAACTTTTCATTTTTATGATTAACACGGTCCGCACTCTTAGGTCTATGTAAATCCGTTGGCTTATTCTTTTTAATTTGATTAGGTAATGAATTCAAAATATCTTGGCGTATTTGGTTTCCTAAAAAGCGATCTGGCACTCGCTTAATATATTGAATGTTTTTGATATAGCGTTTTTCAAGGTCTGTTTCAATGTTAATTTCCGACGTTTGAAGCGCATCATTTAATAAAGATTCAAAAATATCTACATCTATTTCTCCATGTGTTTTAGCATCTTCGATAGCATTGTAATTAGGATAAATATCAACATCTCTAATATCCTTCAACCATGTTGCCACTTCGTTAAAAGTTTGATTTTCTAAACCTTCCCAAGGATTTCTTGCGGCGAAAATTGAAATCGGAGATAACGGTGTAATGACTCGTTTTGTTTCTGAGACAATCATTTCTATATCATTCTGTTGTTGTGAATTAACCATAGTTTTCACCCTTTTATAAATACTTTTTCAAATAATTCGGATGGCTTTCAATGGATGCAGATTTTGCTTCACCCAATTTAACTAGCCATAAATACAACACTGCAAAGGTATGTGAATTTCGATGACGTGCTACCCAAATACTTAGAATGCTTCCAAATACAATGATACCAATGCTTAATATACTACTTAGTAATGGTGGATGTGTCACACTAATATAAACTGTGTTTAATAAATAATTAAAGAAATGATGTGTCACGATATATACCAAAGCAACAATAACAATCATGCCGATACCAATCACTTTGCCCATTGCAGATTTACTAAATGCAACGAGTTGATTCCATGACACCATTAATGACCATGCTAAAATTAATGCACTAATCAATTCATATGCACTGTGATCACTATTAAACCAAAAGACAAATGCAATCACTATCGCTAACAATCTGCCAAGTACAATCCAACTATATGATTGCTTAGCTGTAAGTGGTGTAGGAATATTAAATCTACCTACAACTGAACCAGATTGTAAAAATAATGTAGCTTTAAATACACCGTGCAACACTAGATGTATAATAGCTGCTGAATAAGCACCTAATGCACATTGCACTAGCATAAAGCCCATTTGACTCATTGTCGATCCAACAAGTTGTCGTTTATAGTCAACATGAACTAGACTTATCCCTGAGCCTAACAATACAGACACGCTCGCGATTAATAACAACACTGTAATAGCGATTGGGTTGTCAAATACTGGGGAGAATCGCGTTAATATGATGCCACCAGCATTTACTATGCCTGCATGCATAATTGCTGATACAGGTGTAGGAGCTGCAACAGATTCTATCAACCAACTTTGGAAAGGAAATTGAGCCGCTGGGATAATCACTGCAAGCACAATAAATAAATCAATAATCAATTTCATACCAAAAGACAGATGACTATAATCAACAGCTACTGTGTTGATATACCAATGACCAGTTGAAATAAATAACAATAAGACGGCAATTAATAATGATAACCATCCAACGAAAAACAATTTAGCTGAAATTTTCGCTACCTCATGTGGCACTTTCCAGAATCGATTGACTCTAATTAATAAAGTCAGACACAACAACGTTGCGCCCCAACTTAAAACCATTAGTCTTAAATCCCCACTTAACCAAGCTACAGACGCAAATACAGTAATGAGTGTAAACAGTGGAAAATATTGTCGATAGTTTTTATCACCAAGCAAATAACGTACACAAAACTTTTGAATAATAAAACCTAATATTAAAATAAAACTTCCCATTAACCACGCTAATTTATCCAACGTAAAAGGTCCGATGATCACTGGATTATTTACAGTAAATAATCCAATAAGGCCTACAATGATTGGTAAAACAATCATATACATATGTATCTTGATATATTGCGTAGGAACTGAAGCAGATAAAAATATTAATCCACTTAACATCGCTAGCAACAGTGTGATAAGAAACAAAATTAAGAGTACACTCATACTTACTCTAGATACCTCCTTTATAAAAATTCGAGCATTTATATTTATGTATAATAAAAAGCCTACAATAGTCATTTCCCCAACTTTTACAAATGGGAAACTTGCTACTGTAGGCTTCATTTTAACTTGAAATATTATCATTAAGGTTTCAACATTGAACATTAAGGCATACTTTCTAGCTAAAAAGTTTGCGTATTAATGTACTTTCTATACATGTTAAACTCTTTCATTTATTAGATTGATTATATTTCCATTTAAAAAGCTACCTGTTTATCAACATATCCGTTCAAACGTCAATTACTCCTTTTCTTTCGATATATACTTAAAAATCATTAGCATATATCGCTAGCTAAGGCTTAATTCTACTTTTGAGCATAACAATATAAATATAGTTGATTATATTTATTATGTCAAATCTCATACAAATCAATTCTCTTTTTTCTAAAAAGCCATTATATTACAACTGTAAAACAGCTTTGTAAAGCTTGTGTAAACGATTCCAAAAACAGGGCACACTTAGGCATGAAAGACTGTGCTGTTTTCCTATAAATGGACCACTTATGACCTCTAACATACGAGTTAGGGAATTTCATCATATCTACTAAACATCCTCGTTACAATGTAATTAACAAATCAATCGAGGGAGGTAATTATCATGGGAATCATTTCAGGTATTATTTCTTTAGTTAAAACAATCATCGACCTTGTTAAAGGCAACAAATAATTCACATTATTACTTGCTATACAAACTTAGATATCACTAAAAATTTGAATTGGAGGGATATAATCATGAGTATCATTTCAGGTATCATTTCTTTAGTTAAAACAATCATCGACCTTGTTAAAGGCAACAAATAATATGATTATTTCAAAACTTGTACAACCCCAAAATAAACAAAAATTAATAGAAACGGAGGACTAAATTATGGAAATCGTAACAAGCATCATTTCAATTATCAAAACAATCCTTGGCTTCTTCAAATAATAAATAATAATACATAAAAGAGGTGGGACCTATCGTTCTACCTCTTTTAGTTTGACCATTAACATCTTTTCATAGTTAAAATATAAAATCAAACAATGTCGTTATCGTATCATTTTCGATAATGATAAATATACCTAGACCTATATAAACAATTGCCATAATCCAACGATTAAATTTTTCAACGATTTCCCCAATATCTTTAATATTCGCTAACCGTTGCGCTGTATAAATAAGTACAAAAATAAGAATCACGAATACAATTAGCGTCACAATAAGCTGACTTAAATTTAAAGATACAAAATAAGGTACAAACAAACCTATGTTATCTGCACCACAACTTGCTATCGTTACCAGAGCAACAATTCCCACTAATTTTGACAAACCCTTATCATTTAAAGCATCTTTGGCTCTTTTTTCTCCTTCACAATCATCAAAAATAGCAACTTTAACGCCTAAATAAATGGGTATTAAACCTAATAATCCTAGCATCCATTTTTCAGGGACATAGTGTAATACAAATGCGAAAAATAAACTAATGATAATTAACGTCATCGATCCTAAAAATTGTCCTATATAAATGTCTCTATATTCCTTTTTAGTATGTGCTCTAGCGAAATAAATCAGTAAAATGACTAATAAATCAATGGCAGTTGCCGTGTATAAAACTATCGCTGTAAATATAATTGAAAGCATTGATATCACACTCCATCTATACATATCTATTGTACATCATCTAACTTCATTTCTTAACATCGATGATAGATGACATAAAAAAAGAGATTAGAACATCATTGAGCCGCCACACTTTAAAAGCAAAATGTGACATCACGATATCGGGATCTCTCAGATTAAGTTACAATACGTCAAAATTTAAGAAGCATCTAATTTAAATTTTGACGTATCGATTAGATCCTGAAGGACTTTGTTCTAATCTCTTATTGGATAAAATGATTTTTCTTTATAATAAAAATTATCATATCTATATAAGAAAAGATATAGATATTTCGTGAAATTATTTGGCAATACCATATTTTTAATATATAAACATGTTGATGATCACTATAGATGAAAGGATTAATGTTTAAACCTTTATACTAAAATTAACAAATAATCATTTTGTAAATATCATTAAATCATTATAAAAAGATTTGCATTTTCTATTGTAATACAACTTATTTCGCATATAATTGGGAGTAACAAAGCTTAAAATTTAATGAACGTACATTTTAAAGAATTTAATACTAAATAAACACAAAGGGGATTTATATTTTGTCATATTTCAGACCAATTAAAACAATGATTTGTAGCACATTAATCGCTTCACTTGCAATGTCTGCAACAGCCACAATGTCACATCAAGCACATGCAGATACCGATTATTACTATCGTGATGGATTAAATTATCCTTCAGATCAACAAGCCTATCAAAAAGCTAAAAAAATCAATAAAAGTTCGATTAGCATTCAACATTATACGAAAGCGAATCAAAATAATTTAAAAGCCATTGGTCGAGTATCGAACATGAACGGTCATAAAGGGAAAGGGAAAGATTCGATGGGCACAGGCACTGTTATTGGTGATCATACTCTAATTACAAATGCACATGTCATTGATGATAAAAATGGAAAAGCCGCTTCCGCTAAATATATTACTTTCGCAATGAATCGTGATGGCAAACATATTCCATATAAGTTCCATGCATCTGATGTTAAAAAATTACCGCATTATGACATTGCTATTGTACACACTAAAGAAAAAATGTCTAAATATGCTAAACCTATTCGTATTGCCTCAGATAAAGAAATCAATAGTTTGAAATTTAATACACCACTATATTCATTAGGCTACCCTTGGCAAAATGGTGATAATACGAAAGCCTATTACAGTGAATTAAGATTTACACAATTTTCAGCCAATGGTACTGAAATTATGACTAAAGATATCTTTAGAGCAGGTGCCTCAGGTTCTCCAATGTTAGATAGCAAATATTCTAAAATTTATGGTCTGCGTACTTATGGTTATAATCTATGGAATAATTCTACTGACAAATACGCTAAACAAGAAATGGCAGGCGGTGAATCATTTAAAGGTAAAGCTGGTCAATTTGTAAAAAATAATATTAAATAAAACCAAAAGGTACGCAAATCACTACAATTATCATCTAAAGTAGTGTCACTGCGTACCTTTATTTTTATATGTTTTTTTCACGTGAAACTTTTTTATTCATCAATTGTAATTATTGTTGTGTGATAGTCCAATGATATGGGTCTAAAAATTGTGACCAGTCTGCATCAATTTCACTACTATCTAATAAACACTGATCTAGTGATTTAACTATCTCTTCTTTCTCTAAATCTGTGCCAATAATTACAAATTGTGTATGTCTATCTCCATATTCAATATCCCATTCTTCAGCAACGTCTGGACGTTCTTCCAAAATACTTTCCTGTTGTGTTCTAGACATACTAGCTACCCAGTACGTCACTGGATGAATGGAGCATGATGACCCTGCTTGTGATAACAGGCAAGCAACTTGATTATATTGTGCTAACCAAACAATACCTTTAGCCCTTACAATGTTATCTGGCATTTGTTCTAACCATGTATTAAATCTTTCAGCATGAAATGGAAGTCGACGGCGATACACAAATGAAGAAATCCCATACTCTTCTGTTTCAGGTGTATGTTCATCATGACCGCCTTCAGTTAATTCTTTAATCCATCCTGCAGACTCACTCGCCTTTTCAAAATCAAACCGTTGTGTATTCAATACTTCTTTTAAATCTACTTCTGAATTAACTGTTTTAATCATTTTAGCATCTGGTTGCAATGTAGTTAAGATTTGTTCTAAACGTCCTAATTCTTTTTCGGAAACTAAATCCGTTTTATTGATAATCATTACATCACAAAATTCTACTTGGTCAATCAATAAATTAGCAATTGTTCTTTCATCTTCGTCACTTACACTTTGATCACGATCCATTAATAAATCTTCTGAATTAATATCATTGATAAATCGATTTGCATCGACGACTGTAACCATTGTATCTAACCTACAAATCGCTGTTAAATCAATACCTAATTCTTCATCTATATATGAAAATGTCTGAGCGACTGGTACAGGTTCAGAAATACCTGTAGATTCTATGACAATTTGATCGATACCGCCTTTTTTCACAATACGTTCAACTTCTTTGAGTAAGTCATCTCTTAATGTACAACAGATGCATCCATTTGATAGCTCTACTAATTTTTCATCCGTACGTGACAAGCCCCCGCCTTCTGCCACTAAGTCTTTATCAATATTAACTTCGCTCATATCATTTACAATAACTGCGATACGTCGTCCTTCTCTGTTTTGTAAAATATGATTTAATAATGTCGTCTTACCAGAACCTAAATACCCACTTAATACAGTTACTGGAATTTTAGCCATAATATACGCCCTCTCTTATTTGTAAACAGTAATTATTACGTTTTACATTCTATAGGATTAATTCCGATTTATCAATAACGATTTTTATCTTAATAGGGCCATTCATCATATTATTTTTACAAATATAAAAAGGCATAGTCTTAAGCATCTAGGATTTTCAACTTCCCTAAATACTTTTAACTATACCTTTCAATACAAAGAATACTATATTAAATCAATTCATCTATGCGTTTAAAAAAGTTTTTAATTGTTCATAATCTGCTGCACATTGTTTAATGGCTGCTTGTGCTATTTCTTCTCTCATATCTGCATTCACAGTATTATATTGATATGCTTGTAAAATTGACACCACTTCGTCACTAGGTTTTACAACATAAACATCTTTCCCGTCAGCTTTCATTTGTTCTACGAGCTGATCAAGTGCGTACGGTGTTTCAATTGGTAAGTTAGTAGTTAATACAATCACTTTATCTGCATCATCAACGACATCAGGATTTTCCATTGAATAAGACCCACCATCATAATAGTGATATCCATTAATTGGAATCGGTTGCCATACACCTTGTAACGCAGAACTTGCAGCTAGTGCATCTATTAATGCTACATCAGATTGTGCATTAAATACTTTACGTTCAGATGTCTCTAGTTCTGTTGCTACAATATTTAATTTGTCATTCCATTCTAACGGCACACTACCTAAGCGATTTCTAATCATATCACGACGTATGTCTAGTGATACATGTGGTTGAGTATTTTTAGAGATTTTACCCATACCATCAACCCAATCCTTAGTTGATTTACTTTCTTTCGCTAATTGATCAAATGCTTGGAATAATTCTCCCATTTCTTTATCAGAAATAGGTGTTGTTTCATTAACCTTTTCAATAATTTGCTCCTGCCAAATTGTATCCCAATCAATCATTGACGATACAGTTGTACTTACTTGAGACCCTGCAGATGTACCAATGATATAATCTACAGTTCTTAAATCGAGCCCTTTATCAAACAATCCTTTTAAATATCCAATGTGAAATGCGATACCATAATGGCCGCCACCACTTAATGCTAATGCTACTTTTGAATTCATATGAAATAACCTCTTTATCTTTTATATTCATTTACAATTGTAACTGGTAATTACATGCAGGTAAATTTTTAAGCATTTTAGTATAAAAAAGTCCTCTAACCTAAACGGTTGAGGACTATATCATAGTATCTTATTCCCACTCTATTGTGCTAGGTGGCTTAGATGTAATGTCATAGACAACACGGTTAACATGATCCACTTCATTAACGATTCGACTTGAAATCTTCTGTAAGACTTCCCAATCGATACGCGCAAAGTCACTTGTCATACCATCAATTGATGTTACAGCACGGATACCGACAGTGTGATCATATGTACGGTAATCTCCCATAACACCTACAGATTGAATGCCTGGTAACACAGTGAAATATTGCCAGATGTCTCTTTCAAGACCTTCTTCTCGCACTACTTCTCTTAAAATTGCATCTGATTCTCGTACGATTTCTAATTTATCTTCCGTAATTTCACCAAGCACTCGGATACCTAAACCAGGGCCTGGGAATGGTTGTCTCCATACTAAATGCTCAGGAATACCTAATTCGATACCTAATGCACGTACTTCATCTTTGAATAACGTATTAATCGGTTCGATAAGTTCAAATTCCATATCTTCTGGTAAACCACCCACATTGTGGTGAGATTTAATTGTTTGAGCTGTTTTTGTACCTGATTCAATCACATCTGTATAAAGCGTACCTTGTGCTAAGAAATCTACACCCTTTAACTTAGATGCTTCGTCATCAAATACATAAACGAATTCATTACCAATAATTTTACGTTTCTGTTCTGGATCTGATACACCAGCTAATTTATTCATGAAACGATCTTGTGCATTTACACGAATAATATTCATGTTGAAACCTTCACCGAATTGTTCCATAACCATGTCGCCTTCACCTTTACGAAGTAAACCATGGTCAACAAAAATACAAGTCAATTGATCACCAATTGCTTTGTGTAAAAGTACCGCTACTACAGATGAGTCAACGCCACCACTCATTGCACATAATACTTTACGGTTTCCTACACGTTCACGAATTTTTTCGATTTCAATTTCGATAAAGTTTTCCATTGTCCATTCGCCTGTACAATTACAAACACGACGAACAAAATTTCTTAAAAGGTCATTACCGTATTCCGTATGACGTACTTCTGGATGGAATTGTACGCCATAGATACGGCGTGATTTATCTTCAATTGCAGCATAATTTGTGCTTGGACTATCTGCAATCACTTCAAAGCCTTCTGGAATTTCAATGACTTTATCTGAGTGACTCATCCATACAGTTTGTTCTGATGGTAAACCGAAGAATAACTCGTCAGATTTTGCATTTATAATTGCTTTACCATACTCACGCTCATTAGCACGTTCCACTTTTCCGCCTAATAATTTAGTCGTTAGTTGCATACCGTAACAAATACCTAATACAGGGATACCTAAATTATAAATTTCTGGATCAATAGTGAATGAACCTTCTTCATAAACTGAATTAGGACCCCCAGATAATATAATACCTTTAGGGTTCATTCGTTTAATTTCTTCAATAGAAATTTCATGGTCATGCAATTCGCTATATACACCCATTTCACGTATACGTCTTGTGATTAATTGGTTGTATTGGCTACCAAAGTCTAGGACAAGAATTAACTCTTGCTCTTTCGCCATTTCCATAATTGTCGTTCTCCTTTAAATCTATAGTTAGAATGAATAGTTTGGTGATTCTTTAGTAATTTGAACATTATGTGGGTGACTTTCTGCTAAACCAGCAGGTCCCATACGTGTAAATTGCGCTTCTTCACGTAACGTTTCTAAATCTTTAGAACCAGTGTAACCCATACCTGATCTTACACCGCCCATAAGCTGATAAATTGTATCTTGTAAAGGACCTTTGTAAGCTGTACGTCCTTCAATACCTTCTGGTACAAATTTCTTAGGTGTTTTGTCTTCTTGGAAGTAACGGTCATTTGAACCTCTTTCCATTGCACCTAATGAGCCCATACCACGGTATACTTTGTATTGTCTACCTTGGAATACTTCAGTTGCACCTGGGCTTTCTTCAGTACCTGCTAATAGGCTACCTAACATAACAGCATGTCCACCCGCTGCTAATGCTTTAATAATGTCACCTGAGAATTTAATACCGCCATCAGCAATAATTGCTTTACCATGTTTACGTGCTTCAGTTGCACAATCGTAAACAGCTGTAATTTGAGGTACACCCACACCTGCAACAACACGTGTTGTACAAATTGAACCTGGACCGATACCAACTTTAACAACATCTGCACCCGCTTCAAATAAATCTTTCGTCGCTTCTGCAGTCGCAACATTACCAGCTACTAATGTAATTTCAGGGAATTTATTTTTAATATGTTTAACTTGTTCAATAACACCTTTTGAGTGACCATGTGCTGTATCGATAACAAGTGCGTCTACACCTGCTTCAACTAATTTTTCTGCTCTAATGTCAGTATCTTTAGAAATACCGATTGCTGCCGCTGCTAATAATCGGCCATTAGCATCTTTAGCTGCATATGGGAATTCAAGCACTTTTTCAATGTCTTTAATAGTAATTAATCCTTCTAAACGACCATTTTCTACTAGAGGAAGTTTTTCAATTTTATGTTCTTGCAAAATTGCTTCTGCTTCGTCTAAAGTCGTACCTACTGGAGCTGTGATTAAATCTTCTTTTGTCATAACATCTGAGATTTTAATAGAAAAATCTTCAATAAAACGTAAGTCACGGTTAGTTAAAATACCTACTAACTCTCTGTCATCTAAATTATTTACGATTGGCACACCTGAAATACGATATTTACCCATTAAAGCTTCGGCTTCATATACACTTTCGTCAGGTGTTAAATAAAATGGATTACTAATAACACCATTCTCTGAACGTTTTACTTTTTGTACTTCGTCAGCTTGTTCTTCGATACCCATGTTTTTATGGATAACGCCTAGTCCACCTTGTCTTGCCATCGCAATAGCCATTTTAGATTCTGTAACTGTATCCATACCCGCAGAAATGACCGGGATGTTTAATTTAATTTTATCTGATAAGCGAACACTCAAATCAACATCGCTTGGTAATACGTCTGATTGAGCTGGAATTAATAATACATCATCGAATGTTAATGACTCTTTAGCAAACTTATTTTCCCACATTTAAAAACAGCCTCCAATATTATATAGTTTGTTCTATTATTTCACATTTTCTTCACTTTGTTTATAGTTTATACCATTAAAAAAGAAATTTAAGATAATTGCAGAGATGGCACCTAACACGATACCGTTTTGTGTTAACCAAGCAAATTGCTCTCCTAAACCTTTAAACGCTTGAGGTACAGCACTAATACCGGTACCTAAACCTACAGACACTGCAATAATTAATAAGTTATTTTGGTTAGCAAAATTAATATTACCTAAAATACTAACACCGTATGCCATTACCATACCAAACATCGCTATCATCGCACCACCTAAAACTGGTAATGGAATAATGTTAGCTAAGGCACCAAGTTTAGGAATGCAACCACATATAAGTAATAAAATAACCATGCCATAGATAACTTTATTTTTCTTAGCACCTGATAAAGATACTAAACCAACATTCTGTGAATATGTTGTATAAGGGAAGGCATTAAATAATGACCCAATCACAATTGCAAGACCTTCCGCAGTGTAACCCTTACGAAAATCTTTTCGTTCTAATTTCTTCCCAGTAATCTCACTTAATGCGTGATAGACACCCGTCGATTCAATCAAACTCACCATAGCAACAATAAAGAACACTAAAGTTGCGCCTAAATCAAAGCCAAAGCCTGAAAAGCGGAATGGCATAGGAATACCTACCCAATGGGCTTCACCTACTTGCTTAACATCTACAAGGCCAAAGATTGCTGCTAACACTGTTCCAATGATTAATCCAATTAAAATTGCGATTGATTTTAAAAATCCAGTCGTAAATCGTTGCAAAATCAGTATCACAATGAGTGTAATCCCACCTAATACTAAATTCTTTGGATCACCATAGTTTTTAGCACCTTCTCCACCAGCTAAATAATTCATTGCCACTGGCATTAAATTGATACCAATGATTGTCACAACACTTCCTGTCACGACTGGTGGGAAGAACTTAACTAAATGAGAGAAGAATGGTGCGATGATAATCACTAAAATACCTGATAAAAATAGTGAACCATATAATACGCCTAGTCCTTTTGTCTGTCCAATTAAAATCATCGGTGCTACTGCTGTAAATGTACACCCTAATACTATTGGCAATCCAGTACCTGTTACTTTGTTCACTTGTAAGAATGTCGCTATACCACACATAAAAATATCCACTGTTACTAAATATGCAATCTCTTCTGGTGTGAATTTCAAACTTGTTCCTACAATAATAGGAACTAAAATCGCGCCGGCATACATCGCTAATAAATGTTGAATACTAAGAATGAAATTTTTCATTAATTTTCACCCAATAACGTCACTTTATTACCTTTTAATGATGCTACTTTACATAAAGATGATACGTTTAGACCTTCTGCTTCAAGTCTTTGTCGACCGTTTTGGAAACTTTTCTCAACAACGATACCAACACCTGCTGTTTTAGCGTTAGCTTGTTTAACAATATCGTTTAATCCAAGAGAAGCATCACCATTTGCTAAGAAATCATCAATAATTAAAACAGTATCGTTTTCCCCAAGGAATTCTTCAGAAACAATAACCGTACTTGTTTTATTTTTAGTAAAGGAATGAATATCTGTTTGATAAAATCCATCCTTTAAAGTACTTGGCTTAGCTTTTTTAGCAAATAAGCAAGGTACATCAAAATGGAATGCTGCCATTATTGCTGGCGCAATACCTGATGCTTCAATAGTTAATATCTTTGTAATTCCTTCATTCTTGAATTGTTCAAAGAATGTTTGCCCTACTTCATTCATTAACTTTGCATCAATTTGATGATTTAAAAAACCATCTACCTTAAGTATCTTTTCATCGATGACTACACCATCTTCTTTTACTTTACGTCCTAACGACTCCACCCAGAAAACCTCCTCAAAATTATGTAATCCATAGACTTGTTGATACAAAAAAATCCCCAAACTTTCAATAAGTTTCAGGATCTATGAGGGAACGTGCAATACATTGCGTATAATTGCAAATAAAGAAGTAGATACGCCAAATTAATCGATAATTAAAAATGTATACAATTAGATACAGAGGTTCCTTTGTAAGCTATTTAAAGAAACTTATAACGATGACACATTACACTAGTCCTTCGTGTTGTTTGAACGATTTAAACTGCTCCTAAGTATTGAATTGTTACCCATAGTCATGTCGTTCAAGGCGACATGGTAGAAACTTCTAAAGCCATATTCTTCAGATTATATGAGTCATATAAATTATTTAATGATGATAGCAAATTTTAGCTACTTTTTCAATAACTATTAAATACGATCATCGTTGAATTAACAGTATTTTATACTGAAAGCGTTTGATATATAATTCAAAATTAAATTTGGTAGATAAAGTAGTAAAATTATATATTTATATAAACAAAAGTTTTATAATTGAATGGTAAGGGTATAGATTTTGAAAGTAGAGAAAATATAAGGGGCGATAATCATGGCAGAAATTACAGTAGTAAAAGACAAATCAGAATTATACAACGTGATTAACCAAAAGAAATCTGAAGGCTATTTAGAAAGTGAATTAGCGGTTATTAGTCGTTCAAAATTACATTTAGATGATTTACACGACTCTCAAATTAGTTTAATTGCTACAAGTGGCTCATTCAGTGATCGTATGTCTAGATTACTTATCGGTGAAGATGGTGAACAAGCTGTTCTTACAAGATACGATTTAACTGATGAAGAAATCGAAAATCATAAACAAGATATTCTAGACAACAAGATTTTAGTTGTTGCAAGACGCGACCATTCTTCTCATAACGAAGTAGAAGAAAATAATACAGCTTACGAAGAACTTGATATCACGCATTATGCTGCTGAATCTAAAGGCCCAAAAGCTTAAGACAAATTCGTGAAAATGAAATGGATATAAAAAGGACACCATAACTTGTACGCTAAGCCGTTTAAGTTGTGGTGTTTTACTTTATTAAAACAAATCAAACTTTATTAATTTATCCATTAATAGAAATAAACATATGCTATAATTTAAAAAATATATTTTGGGGGTGCCATGAATGGAATTTAAAGCGATAACGTCTGTTCAAGATCCATATTTCAGAGAAGCATTACAAATTTACGACTCAAAGTTAGATATTAGCCTTACCGAAGACAGCCATATTTTCAAACAATCATTAGAAAACAATAAAACCGACAAGGATTATGCCTTTATCGTTGGCATTGAAAACAATGAAGTAATAAGCATGGCAACAGCACATTATGAAGCGACTACTAATTCCGCCTTTCTTATATATCTTATTACTAAAAATAAAGATAATCATGATGAAGTAATGTCTATGACCTTAGACAAAATCGAGGAACAGCTCAATGTCTACGCTAATGAAATTCATGATAGAAATATTAACTTTATAATGATGGAAGTACCTAAAGAACCACTAACAACTGATGAAGAAACAAACAAGGTGCTTGAGCGTCGTCGACAGTTTCTCTATGAACATCAATTTGAAAAACAAAGTGAAATTGATTATATTCATCCCAACTATACAACCGACGAAAATCCGAAAGACATCGACTTATTTATCAAAGCCAATATTGTCTTATCTAAAGACATTTATGGCACAAGTGTGAAGTCTAATTATATTTTAAAATATGTCTTTGCTAATGGTATTTCAAGAGAGATTATATATCCTCTATTAGAACAAATGAATTTAAGAAGCCCACTGTAACATTACTTGAAATCAACTATAATTAACGGTAAACTATCATATGAGGTAAGACTGACGTTTCACTAACCGAAGACAAACGTCAGTATACATAAACCATATATGAAAGGACTTTATTAATGTTAACTAAAGAATTCGCACAACGCGTCGAGCTAAGTGAAAAACAAGTCCGTAAAATCGTCCAACATTTAGAAGAACGTGGCTATCAACTTAGTAAGACAGAGTACCGTGGACGTGAAGCTACTGATTTTAAAGAAGAAGATATCGAATTATTTAAAGATATCGCAGATAAAGTGAAGCAAACGAATAGCTATGACTTAGCATTTGAAGAACTTGAAAAAGAAAAAGACTTCCTTCAAGTATTAGTAAAAGAAGATAATAGCCAATTACCTACTGATCAAAATATTTCTCAACTAGTGGAAGACTTACGAAGCGAAATACAAAAAATGCGTGAAGAGCGTCAAATGTTAGGACAAATGATTAGTCAAGTTCACCATCAACAACAGGAACTTAAAGAGTTACAAAATCAAATCACATCTAAGATTGATGCAAATACTGAATCATTAAAAGCGATTCAAACAACTCAAGATGCAATCCAGTCGACGCAGCAGTCTCATACTAAAAAGTTAGATGAACAACAAGCTATCACTTCTGAATCAATTGCAAGTCATCAATCAAGCCAAAGTCATCAACCTAAACAATCTATGTCACTTACATCAAGTGAAAGTAATTCAGTAGCATCAACTTCCACTTCAACATCCCATCATTCAAATAGTTTAAGTAACGATGACGAAGTGGTTAAAAGTGAGAGCACCTCATTAAGTACATCTGAGCAACAATCAACATCTCAATCAGAATCAACATCATACACTACTTCAGAGTCTCAAGTTTCAAATACAAATAATAATACTGAGTCACAATCATCTCCTCTAGGTCATCCAGAACCTAAAGAAGAGAAAAAAGGCTTTTTCGCAAGATTATTTAACTTATAGTAAATATAAGGTGAAGATAAGTTAAGACAAAAGTGTGTCACTTTAAGTCTCAACCGATGCTTCACCTCTTTTTTATGTCAATATCTTACTTCTATTCTTATATTGGTGTTATAATATATTATACTAAATATATATAAATCATGTTTTACGCTATATCACAACAAAGGACTGACACACTATGAGAAAAGCGACACAATCATTAATCAAAAATCAGTTTAAAAGAAAAACCTCCTTTTTAACTAAACCAATTAAAACGTTTAATAAATCCCCCTATTTCAAAAAAGTGATGACATATGCTCATTACTATGAAAAGAATAACGTTAATCCTTCCCACATACTTTATCAAGTGACCGATGGCAAAAGCATGACTGATAGTCCTTACGCCATTTTTTTATATTTAACGCGTCATAAAGCCTATCAACACTTACATCATACTTGGGTTGTGGATTCTGAAAGTACGGCTCAATATTACCGTAATCAATTTCAACATTTATCACACGTATCATTTGTTATTAAAGAATCAAAATCATATCTAAAAGCATTAACCACTTGTAAATATCTTATTAATAATGCTACATTTCCAGCCTATTTTACAAAAAAAGAAAACCAAGTCTATATCAACACATGGCACGGCACACCATTAAAACATATGGGATTAGATATTCCTCATTCCTTAATCAAAACGCAAAATACTATGCGTAATTTTTTAATTTCTGATTACATCATATCGCCAAATAAACACACAACTACTATATTAGATCAAGCTTTCAAGTTGTCACCAATTTATCAGGGTAATTTTTTAGAAATAGGTTATCCACGTCTTGATTTAACAATTAATTCCACAACAGCAGATATTAGAAAAGCATTAAGCTCATTTGTACATTTAAATCAGGAAAAAATAATATTATATTGCCCTACATGGCAAGGTACAGATGTAAATAAACCTATCATTGAAGAAGACAATATCTATAATGAAGTCAAAGCATTAGAATCTCTAACAGGTTATCAGGTGTTATTAAAAGTACATCCTTTTGTATATAAAAAAATAGCTCATTCAGATAATTTAAAACCGTACCTTATACCTAACACCTTTGATACTAATCAATTATTATCAGTCGTTGATTTAATGATTACAGATTACTCTAGTATTTTCTTCGACTTTTTAGTCACTGATAAACCTATTATTTTTTATACAACAAATCATGATGAATACGCACGCACTCGCGGATTGTATATTGATGCAGAGCAACTTCCTGGTCCAGTTTATACAAATATTAATGATGTCGTTCAAGGTATTCAAAACGAAAACTATAAGCAATACGATAAAAATTATCAACAATTTAAAGCTCAATTCTGTTCAAATGATGACGGTAACGCCTGTCAAAGATTAATTAAAGCAATCTTTAGTACATCATTAAAAACAATACCTTCACATGCAAATATTGAAAAGCAAAAGACGAAATTACTATTTTATCCTGGCGGTTTAAAGAACAACGGTATTACTACTTCGATGTTGAACTTACTTGAAAATATTGATTATGAAAAATATGACGTCACATTAATGGTGACAAATAGCAAAAACATTGAATTTAAAAATAACCTCAATCAAATAAACGCTAATGTCAGAGTATTGTTCAGAAGTAGTCCTTTCCTTACTTCATTTAAAGAATTATATCGAGTAGAATTTATTAGACAACGCGGTGTATATCATCACTTTGAAGAGGTTATTCATCCAAAGCATCTCTATCGTCGTGAAATGAGAAAAGTATTCGGAGATATACAATTTGATTATGCTATTGATTTTAGTGGATATGCATTTTTCTGGGGAAATTTGGTATTAGCTGCTAATGCGAAGAAAAAATATATTTATATGCATAGTGACATGCAAGATGATCAAAACAGAACAGTCAATGGAAAACGACCTCACTATCAAAATTTAAAAACATTGTTTAGTATTTATAAACGTTTTGATAAACTCATTAGCGTATCTGAAGCAACAATGAAAGTGAATCAACGCAAATTTTCATCAACAGTACCCAAAAATAAATTCAATGTTTGTCGAAATACAATCAATTACTCAAAAATCAAACGTCTAATGAATGATGATAGTGAAATTTATAATAAAGATGGCAAACAAGTTATCGTCTCTTATTCCGATGGAAACTTGTTTAATACGCCATTTGATCAGAGTCACTTTAATATCGTTTTTATTGGTAGATTATCACCGGAAAAAGGTATTGATTTACTCATTAAAGCAGTTCATGAATTAAAAACGAAACACCCACACATTCGCCTTTATATTTTAGGTGATGGACCATTAAAAGCAACATTTGTAAACATGATTAATCATTTAAATCTAGAACACAATGTGTTTTTATTAGGCCATCAACGTAATCCATTTTATTTATTAAAACGTGCTAATTTATTTGCTTTAACTTCACATTATGAAGGACAATCAATGGTTATATTGGAAGCTTTATCTACTGGAACACCAGTATTAGCATCTGACATTATTGCAAATCGTTACGTTTTAGAAGATGGAAAATACGGTATGCTAGTTAAAAATGAGGTTCAACATATAGCCAATGGTATTGAAACATTCATTAAAGGTTCACAACCTAGCTATAGTAGATTTGATGTAGAATCTTATAACAAATCAGTTATGGATGAATTTTATAGTTTATTAGATTAACTTAAATCATTACTTACCGTCTTATTACTCCGTTACATACAAGTGTTACATTCTAATTCTTTTATTTGGAATGTGACACTTATTTTTTATATCTGTCTTCTGATATCCCACAAATAAAATTATTTATTCAATCAATTTAATACTTTACACATTTTTAATTATAAAAAATATACCTTTTAAGTTTATAACCTTGAATTATAAAAATATGAGTAATATTCTTAATACATAAATTTAGAACATAATAATTAAAAAGGAGTGTTATTCATTGGACTCATTTTTAACTGTGATTAATGTTATTGTGCTCATTGCCTTCATTATTATGCTAAATGTCATGGCTAAAAGACACATTTCATTTCCTAAACGTGTGTTTACTGCCTTAGCTATAGGCATTATTCTAGGCATCGCAATGCATTTAATCTACGGAGTCGACTCAAAAGTAATCAAAACAACAAGTGATTGGTTTAGTATCGTAGGCGATGGTTATGTCGCACTATTACAAATGATTGTAATGCCGTTAATTTTTATTTCTATCGTTTCTGCATTCAGTAAAATACAAATTGGGGACAAATTTGCTAAAATCGGTAGTTATATCTTCATGTTTTTAATTGGGACTGTAGCTATAGCTGCCTTGGTTGGTATTGGATATGCATTACTCTTCGGTTTAGATGCATCTTCTATTGATTTAGGTAGCGCTGAACATTCACGCGGTAGTGAAATCACTAAAGAGGCTAAAAATTTAACAGCGCATACGTTACCACAACAAATCTTAGAATTATTACCTAGCAATCCGTTCTTAGACTTTACAGGTGAAAGAACCACATCTACGATTGCGGTCGTTATCTTCGCGTCATTTGTTGGATTTGCATATTTACGCGTTGCACGTAAAGAACCTGAACATGGTGACACACTTAAACGTGGTATTGAAGCGATTTATTCTATTGTCATGGCTATCGTAACCTTCGTATTACGATTAACACCTTATGGTATCTTAGCTATTATGGCTTCAACGATTGCTACCAGTGACTTTGCTGCTATCTGGACTCTAGGTAAATTTATGATAGCGTCTTATGCAGCATTAATCACAATGTATATTATTCATCTAGTCATTTTAACTATCCTTGGTATCAACCCAGTCAAATATATGAAGAAAACATTTGAAGTATTGGCTTTTGCCTTTACATCACGTTCAAGTGCTGGTTCTTTACCGTTAAATATTCAAACACAAACAACACGTCTTGGTGTACCTGAAGGTATCGCTAACTTTTCCGCAACATTCGGTTTATCTATTGGACAAAATGGTTGTGCAGGTATCTACCCTGCGATGCTTGCGATCATGGTTGCACCGGTTGCACATGTAAATATCGATTTACAATTTATCGTGACATTAGTAGCCGTGGTCATTATCAGTTCCTTTGGTGTTGCTGGTGTAGGTGGCGGTGCTACATTCGCATCTATATTAGTCTTATCAACACTAAATTTACCGGTTGCATTAGCCGGCGTATTAATTTCTATCGAACCTCTTATTGACATGGGTCGTACTGCTCTTAATGTTAATGACTCTATGTTAGCAGGCACAGGTACTGCCAAACTCACTAAAAATTGGGACAAAAAAGCATTCGAATCTAATGAATATGGTGAGCTTACTACTGATTAAATATTTTGAAATAAAAGGGATGAGGCAATTAAATTACCTCATCCCTTTTTTAATACTATTTTATTAAATCTACAATTAACATTATGCTATATCTGACACCAACAATTCATCCTGAACTTATAACATCACTTTTGATTAAATAGCGCTATTACCTTTTGATTAATCCTGCATCATTAAGTTGATTTAGCATGTCTAATCTTGTTTTATTTCCTAGGAATGACTCGATTTGTTCTGACCAAGTTTCAGTTCTCTCTCCATTGGTACGCGCTTTATAATAATCACTTACTGTTTGATCATAGGATTGTAATTCGCTGATTTGCTTTTCTTTATCTGAATTATATTGGTTTCTATGGAAAATATGTTCTAATGGTAAACGGGGTTTTGCAGAACCATTTTCATTCTCTGCTGGTTCACCAATAGCCATACCAAATAATGGGAAAGTATACTCAGGTAAGTCTAAAATCTCACGTACACGACCAACATCATTACGTAATGAGCCTAAGTATACAATACCGTACCCCATATCCTCAGCTGCAACAGCCATATTTTCAGCAACAAGAGCTACATCAATCGATCCCACTAATAGACCTTCAGCAGATTCAAAAGAAACTTCCATGTTTGATTCTACATTCTCATTAATTAAATTATGTCGATAATAATCTAAAACAAAAACAAATAAGTAACCATTCTCAACAACATATGGTTGCCCAGAAACTTCCTTTAAATCTTCTTTAATTTCAGGGTCATCAATACCAATAATTGAATAAGTTTGTAAATAACTAGATGTAGAAGCACTTTGACCTGCTTCCACTAATTTTTCCACTGTATCTTCACTTAAAGGTGTTGATTTAAAACGGCGCACCGAGTGATGTTTTTTCATTAATTCATATACATAATCTGACACTATTCCCACTCCTACTCTCGAAAAGTAATATTTTCATTAATAATCTTTAAATATTGTATACCCTTTTCAACTGGAAATTAAATTAATTGGATTAACAGGTGAATGATTAATCATATTTTATTTATAATAATTTTGACTTCCCCCTATAACAAACCTTCTTTTATGAAAGTTTTGATACAACATGTTACTATCAGGGTATAGTGGAATGTAATAAAATTACACTATATTATCAATAACAAGTGTTTAGTTGAGAATGTAATTGATTATTTGAAGTGTGATAATAGTAAATCACTTCATCAATATCACTTATTTCAATTAAAAAATCAATTTCATTTATAGGCTTATAATACTTGTATCATCAATTTCGCAACGTGTTATTAATTATATAAGTTGATGAAGTTGACTATTTAAATCCTAAATGCAATAATAATTAGTAAGAGATTAGAATTATTATAAACAAACAATGATTGTTATCTAATTCTAATAAAACATTTCAATTATCAGGAGGAATTTACCTATGTCTTTAATTAATAAAGAAATCTTACCATTCACAGCACAAGCTTACGATCCAAAGAAAGATGAATTCAAAGAAGTATCTCAAGAAGATTTAAAAGGTTCTTGGAGCGTAGTTTGCTTCTACCCAGCTGACTTCTCATTCGTTTGCCCAACTGAATTAGAAGATTTACAAAACCAATATGATAAATTACAAGAATTAGGCGTAAATGTATTCTCAGTTTCAACTGATACTCATTTCGTACACAAAGCTTGGCATGATCATTCAGATGCTATTAGCAAAATCCAATACAATATGATTGGTGACCCTTCACAAACTATTACTCGTAACTTCGACGTATTAGATGAAGAACTTGGTTTAGCTCAACGTGGTACTTTCATTATCGATCCTGATGGTGTTGTTCAAGCAGCTGAAATCAATGCTGACGGTATCGGCCGTGACGCAAGCACATTAGTTCACAAAATCAAAGCTGCTCAATATGTACGTCAACATCCAGGTGAAGTTTGCCCTGCAAAATGGGAAGAAGGTTCTGAAACTTTACAACCAGGATTAGACTTAGTAGGTAAAATTTAAGGAGGCATTAATTAAAAATGCTTAATGCTGATTTAAAACAACAATTAAAACAATTACTTGAGCTTATGGAAGGCGACGTTGAATTCGTCGCTAGCCTTGGCTCTGACGATAAATCTAAAGAATTAAAAGAGTTATTAGATGAAGTAGCTGACATGTCTGCACACATTACAGTTACTGAAAAATCTTTAAAACGTACACCTAGTTTCTCAGTGAATCGCCCAGGCGAAGAAACAGGTATTACCTTCGCAGGTATTCCATTAGGTCATGAGTTCAACTCTCTTGTATTAGCTATTTTACAAGTAAGTGGACGTGCACCTAAAGAACAACAATCCGTAATTGATCAAATTAAAGGATTAGAAGGTTCTTTCAATTTCGAAACTTATGTAAGTTTAACTTGTCAAAAATGTCCAGATGTCGTTCAAGCATTGAACTTAATGAGTGTAATTAACCCTAACATTACACATACAATGATTGACGGTGCTGTCTTCCGTGAAGAATCTGAAAATATCATGGCTGTACCAGCTGTTTTCCTAGATGGAGAAGAATTTGGTAATGGTCGTATGACAATTCAAGATATCCTTAACCAATTGGGAAGTACTGCAGATGCATCTGAATTCGAAGGCAAAGATCCTTACGACGTATTAGTTATCGGTGGTGGCCCTGCAAGTGGTAGTGCTGCAATCTACACTGCACGTAAAGGCTTACGCACTGGTATTGTTGCAGACCGTATCGGTGGTCAAGTTAATGATACTGCTGGCATTGAAAACTTCATCACTGTTAAAGAAACAACAGGTACTGAGTTTTCTTCTAATTTAGCAGATCATATCGCTCAATACGATATCGATACAATGACTGGTATTCGTGCAACAAATATTGAAAAAACAGATAGCGCTATTCGCGTTACTTTAGAAAATGACGCTGTATTGGAAACTAAAACAGCCATCATTTCAACAGGTGCAAGTTGGCGTAAACTTAACATTCCTGGTGAAGATCGTTTAATCAACAAGGGTGTTGCTTTCTGCCCACACTGTGACGGCCCTCTATTCGAAAATAAAGACGTTGCAGTTATTGGTGGCGGAAACTCAGGTGTTGAAGCTGCAATCGACTTAGCTGGAATTGTTAAACATGTTACTGTATTTGAATATTCAGATGAGTTGAAAGCAGATAGTGTTCTACAAGATCGTTTACGTTCATTATCAAATGTTGACATTAAAACTAAAGCTAGAAGTACTGAAGTCATTGGTGAAGATCATGTCACTGGTATTAAATACGAAGATATGAACACTGGCGAAGAACAAGTCGTTAATTTAGACGGTATCTTTGTACAAATCGGTTTAGTACCTAACACTTCATGGATTTCTGATGCAGTTGAACTTAATGGACGTGGTGAAGTTGTTATTGATCGCAATAATAGCACTAATGTTCCTGGTATCTTCGCTGCTGGTGATGTAACTGATCAGAAAAACAAACAAATCATTATCTCTATGGGTGCTGGCGCAAATGCCGCATTGAATGCTTTCGATTATATTATTAGAAACTAATTAAATGGATTCAACATTTCATTAATATATCTTCAAAACAGAATTCCCCTACGGAATTCTGTTTTTTTATTATTTAATTCTTTAAACATGTTATGATGGAATTAATGAAAAGTTTTAATCTTTAACATCGTTGGGTTTTTACATTATCACGAAACTGTTTTCTAGTCTAAATCCATCACATATCATAAATTTTAAAGGAGCTATTATGAACACCTTAAATCATATTACCAAAGTAAAAATCTATGAAATCCAATCATTTTTAGACATCCCTAGAAAACTTTCACCACTTGAGACATTACATATTGCTTTTAAATCGCATCACATTAACTTCATTTATAACCAAATGAATAAAACCGAACAAGACTGTATTAAATCCTTGCTAGACAGTAACGATACTCCCGTCATTGTTAATAAAGAAATTAAACATAAATGTCAATTATCACAACGTTTAGGCTTTATTTATAAGACATCTACAAATACATTTATGATAGATACGCACTTTTTAAATCAAATTAACACACATGTTTTCGCTAATCATTACCAGAATAAAGTCCAAGACGAAGATGGACAACTACTTATTCAACAATTAAATCAATTAGATAAAGAACTTTTCAATGCAATTCAACATACATCTTTGAAAGATTATTTATCAACTTTGAAATCGAAAAGCTTACAAGATATTTTGAAATTTTATCAAATTAAAAGTCCGTCAAAAATTTAAAAATCAGACGCCGTCAATTTAATTAATGATACCTTTTTCAAAGATTATACATTGTTAGAAAATGTCTTTGATCATTTTAAACCGTCATCTTTGTTCATGTTACATCAAATTATTAAAAGTCATACCAATTACGATAACAGCATTGATTTGGCAGCCATAGTAGCTGAACAACCAAAATTACATACTGCATCAGATGTGTTAGATCACTTATTTTTATTTAATTATAATGAGCGCTATAATATCCTATCTATTCCTTATGACGCTTTAGATTTCATCCAAAATTACATTAATGATAATGGTGGCGTTGAGACATTCATTAGCCACCAAGAGCACCATATAGCTCCTGAGGATAATCAAGTACTCGAAGGTCTACGTCTAAATACTAAAAATACTGCGAGTAATGATGATATCTCTAGTGATTCTGTTAAAGAAGAACTTCAAGATCTAGAAGCTGAAGTGCCAGAACTTGAAATCTATATGGATCCCGAAATCCGTCAAAATTTAGCTGAAGAACAACTAAACCAATTTAAAAATAATAAGAAGATGCAACAGTATGTAACACCCTTCAATATCTATTTTGCAATAACGAATTTATATGGATATGCATCATTAGAACGTGTGGTTCATTTAATGAAACACTTATACGACAGAGATATGACAAAAAAGGATATTATAGATGAAATAGAAGCTATGAATATCAATCAATTAGTCATCGTCCAAAATGATATGTTATTACACCCAGTAATTCCTATGCTCGCAAATAGTGATGAGATAGACGATCCACTAAAAGGATTTTATGAACCTAGCCATCTCGATGAATTATTAATATATGCAAATAATGAATTTTATACACGTAATACCAAGTTGAAACAATTCATCAAGTTTCTTAGAAATAATATAAAAGAAGATGACGATATTAAAAAGGAAAAAACTGTAAGATATATCTTATTCCACCTAAGAATAGCACCAGATGAAGCTCATGCCGTTGAGATGATGAAAAACTTGATTAAACAAAATAAACTTTTACCAATACCAGATAAAAAGTTATCTAAACAAATTGAAAAAGGTTGGACACATCTACGTTTATGGAGTTTGCGCGGTTATACTGTTAATGAAACAAAATCACTTTAATTATTTATACACAAAATGTTCATAGTTGATAAATAACTAAGTGCTTAAACATTCAAATCATTTTTGATAAGTGATACGCTATAATATGTAAGATTTTAAAATAATGAATATTGTATGAATAAAAGGAGTTCCAAACCTGATGAAAAAAAGAGTTCTACTCACGTTAATTTTATCTTTAGCACTTATCTTATCAGCCTGTGCAAATAAAAGTGAAGATGATAATGATCATGATTCACATAGTAGTGCCCATGCACCTAAAAATGCTAAGCAATTAAAGGAAAAAGATATTTTCACATCTAATAAAAACAATGCCACTATCAGTGAAGATGAAATGAACAAAGCATTAAAAAAATATCTACAAGTTAACAGTGATATTTTAGATAATAAGTACGTGATGCAACATAAATTAGACAGACAGAGTGATAGCAGCACTAAGATTACTAAAAAGCAATCTAAACAATTAAGTGAATTGTCTAATCTTGCAGTAAAAAACGACTTACACTTTAAAAAGTTTGTGAATAATAACAAGATTCCAAGTGAATATAAAGATCCCACTAATCGTATTATCAAATATTTTAAAGCACTTAATAGTACCATCGCTAATGTTGATGAAGACATTGAGCAATTGAATTATCAACCACAAAATTCAATCAATGTCGTAGACGTACCAACCAACTATGCAGGCGATGTGAACAAAAAGCAACAAGATAAAATCAAATCTTTCTTAGACAAGAAAAATATTAAAACTGATGTATTTGATAAATAAACTAAAAAGCTTCTAACCGTTATAAAATTTGCGGGTTAGAAGCTTTTATTTATAGCTTAAGCCAAATTGACATCCCCCGACGTCTAAGTCACACTATAGATAGTTAAACTTTTTATTTACTCATTTAAAAATATTTTGGAGAGTGACAAGATGAAGTTACGTGTATCTTTTGTAGTGCTCGCGATTTTATCAACAGTGTTAACTATTTTAATGTGTGCTAAATATCCCACTGGACCTAATACAATCAGTTTGGATAAGCCTGTAGAACTTTGGTCTGCAATAGGTACTGTGGTAGCAATGGCATTACCTGCACTCATATTATGTGTTTTCAACTATATGACAACTAGAATTATTTCGAGCATTCTTCAAATTATTGCGGTTCCAGTATGGGCATTATTGGCACTTATCGCATTCTTTATGGAAAACTATTGGATTGGCGTTACCGCTACTATATCTTCAATTTTAATTATAATAAGTGTTTTTGTAACGCTCATAGTGGATTCATCGAAACAAAAGACAACGTCCACAAATTAAAATGTATCTATTTAGACTACTGGATGTCTTAAATTTAAAAAGAGTGAAATGCACCTATCATATAGGGGCATTTCACTCTTTTTTACATTTCAATAAGATAAGGTTTACAGTTCTCAATTTTAGCAGTTAACGCTTCATCTTTCGTTATTTGTTCTAAATACACAAAGATACATCTAATGACAACCTGATGGGCAATTATGACAATTTGATCTGCATTAGGATCAACAATAGAATTGAAAAACGTTGCTACTCTATCAAATACATCTTGATAGCTTTCACCTTCTGGTGCTTTTTGAGTAAAGCTATGACGGAAATCTTTAAAATTATCATCATTAAAATATTTATAATAGGTTTCGTCCTGTGACACTTCTTTTTTATATTTCCCCTCAAAGACACCTAGCGATCTTTCTTTTAATAAATCACTAAATGTTGTCGGTATATTATAAGGAAATATTGCTTCATACGTTTGTTGCGTTCTTAATAAGCTCGAAACGTATACATGATCAATGTTTTTATTCGTAAAATAATTCACCAATGCTTGTGCACTCTCCGTACCTTGTTCCGTTAATGGCACATTAAGTTGACCACAAAAATAAGGCTCCCCATACTTATTATCATAATTGGATTTAGATTCACCATGTCTTACTAAATATACTTTCATTTTGAATCTCCTCGCTAATATTAACTTGTTTTACTTAATAATAAATTAATTGATAAACCAATTAAAATAATTCCTACCGCATAATCAAAAATAGCTTTAATTTTAGGATTACTGAACAGTAATTTAATATATTGAAATATAAAGACGCAAAATAGAAACCAACAACATGTTACTAGTACCACCGATAACGCTAAAACGGCAACTTGAGAAGTCATATGTATATTCCCTTGTGATAAGAATTGAGGTAATATACTCATGTAATAAAGTAATGCTTTAGGATTTAATATCGTACTTAAGAAACCTTGTCTATATGATGATAGATATGATGCTTGATTTAAGTCTTGTTTTTTATCATTAAAGGACATCGATTGACGCGCTGATAAAATAGAGCGTACACCTAAATAGATTAAATAACATGCACCGAGTACTTTAATCAAAACAAAGACATAATATAAACTTGTTAATATGTATATAATTCCAAAAATAGCTAAACTAGCATAAACAATATGCCCCGTGGTAATACCTAAGGCTGACATCATACCATTTCTTTTTCCTGAATGGACCGTATTTTTCATTACAATTAGAAAATCGGGTCCAGGTACAATTATGATTAAGAGTGAAATCAATATAAATGTTAAAATACCTTCCAAAATGAATCCCTCCATAAAGCTATCGTATCAATCCGTGCATAAATATACAACACTTCGAAAAATATTGAGAATTGACTAACTATTCATGCATATTTGATAAATAAAATTAAAAAATGAATGATATGATTGCATATTTAAAATTAAATGTACACAACGAAAAATTTATTTTAGAATTAAGTTGTTTTAATTGGTAATTTAATATAATTCATGATACTATATACATGTAGTTAATAAGTAACTACAAAGTCTTTTATATTCATGAACATAATACTCCTGGATGGCGTTACCCAGCGTCATCCTCTTTTTTGTCTAAATTTAAATGATATATATTTTTATAATCACTTTTATCAATATAGCTCTTCAATTATGATCGATCGATTAGGGTATGTCATCAATGAGGAGGTATATATGTTATGAAAATAGTGATTATTATTTTAGGTATACTCGTCATTTTGTCATGGTTTTATTTATTTTATATATACAGACAAAATGGTGATAAAAGTAATTCAATCAAAGTACAAAATATCATCCTTTTAGCATGTTTACTAACACTTCTAATGACCATTTTAGGCAGTATTTACATCGAGTAATTCGTCTACTATTAAATAATAAAAAAATAGAGATGTCCTTATCATTTAAGGTCATCTCTATTGCTATGATACAATTATTTTTTTCGTAAAGCTTTTAAAGCTAAAGAAACTAAGAAAATTAAAATAATTGAACCTAATAATGCTGGGAAGATATGAATTTTACCTAGTTCTGGGCCCCAATGTCCAAAGATCATTGAACCAACCCATGCACCTACGATACCAGCAATAATATTACCTAAAATACCGCCTGGGATATCTTTACCAAGAATTGCACCTGCAATCCAACCGATAAGACCACCTACGATGATCATTCCTATTAATCCGAACATGTGTCTTCACTCCTTTCATTGCTTAATTATCATTATGTCTACCTATGGTGTATACCCCATAATCACATCCCGAAACCATTTTAGTTAAAAATTTATTAAAACTAGTAAAAAAATAGATATTTATATATTGATAATTATTAACCATTCGTTTAAAATTTCTAATTGCAATTCATTCAATAAGGAATGCACAATAAACAAATGGGATGGTACCGACTTATTATTTTCTAAGAATATGAAAGGTTGTATCATCTTGAACGCAAATAAAAATAAATTTTTCATTTTTAAAATAGGTTTCGATTTATTAAGTGCGATATCTATTATTTTAATTCTGACCATTATTACACTCAATTTTTATATTAATGGTCATTTACATGGTCAATTTGAGATGGGCTTTCATGTCGAAAGCAATCAAATTTATCTACTTTCTTTTCTTATTATATTAATTATTTTAAGTAGTATAACTTCATTTTTATTAGGCCGTATTAATAACAACAATTAAGAAAAGCTATGGCTCTGACATTCAATCAGTTTCAGCCATAGCTTTTCTTTTTATTCGTGATTTATTTTTTGTTTATAGATTGCTCTGTTTCATCCTCTTCATCATCCTCTAAAAATAATGTATCAATGACTTCATATGCTGTTAACAATAGTCCTAACGTCACTGCAGTATTCGCAGAATGATTGTCAAAGAACTTTACAACGCTAATTTTTTCTAAAAAATGAAAAAAGGCATTATCAATACCGTAATCAAAGTTAAAATAAGTAATTGCTATACCAATTGCAAATGTAATCATTAAATTAATACATACACCTTTAATTGCTTCATTCACCTTAGAATTGATTACCCATCACCCCGTAAATATCAATAAATTATTATGTATACTCTAAGGTTAACAAAAATGACTAAGCAACACCACACATGGAAAAATTTCAAAGCCTTCAGATTCACATTATTTATATACTGTATATCCCCCATGAAGTTTTTGAAAACAAAAAAGAACCTCATAGGTTGAGCCTACAAGGTTCCGACAATAAACTATATATTATTGTTCTTCTTTTATATATCTACATTTTATAACATTTCACCCACTATCAAAACGCCTATAAATCAGTATATATAGCTATGCCATCATTAAATTAAAGTTCATACTCTTGCTCTTTGTTTCAAAATTATGCCCTTTTTTTGCCCTTAAAATTGTTTGATTCCACGTGGAATCATCAGAAAGTTCTTCACTAACTTTTATAAATTTAGTTACTTGAGTTCTGTTTAAATTTACTGACTTTAATCAATTTGATCACTCACCATGCCAAGATCATTTTCTTTAACTTGCTTTAATCTTCTGCTATTTCATAATTAAATTTACTAATTATACTGATCTTGCATTTCATGACGCCAAATTCATTTACCATTAACACACATAGTATAGTTACGAAATAATATTTGCCACTGTAACACAGGACGTTTCTCAGAACATAAAAAATACCATACCTATTTAAATAGATATGGTATTCTTTAAAGATTGAAAAAAATATTGAAGATCTTAAAAACGAGTGACCAGCTCTACAGATATTATAACCGATTTCTAATAATTTAAACATAAAAATACCACACCTTAAAAAAGATGTGGCATAACCTAGTTAAGCTAAGTAAAACAATGGAGATTTGAATGAAAATAGATTTGCTTAAAATCTATTATATGTATAACCGGTTTCTAATAATTTAAACATAAAAAACACCTCTAATTAAAGTGGCGTTAGGGTTTTCATGAATATTATACAAAGGGATAGAGCCAACTGGCTCCATTGACTCTACCATTGTCTAACCGATTTCTTATATTTTAAACATATTTAGTCATACGAACTCGTTCCTCCATTGCAACACAATAGATTTCTCACATTAAAAAGCACTACACCTATAAGATGTAGCGCAAAAAACATAAATAAAAAAAGTTGGACGATTATATAATACCTAGAAATTTATATTTTAAACATAGTATTCACTAAATAAATTAAAATATCTGTTAAACTAAAAATATATGAATTTTTAGTGAGGTGATGGTGCATTGACCTTTGTCATAGTATGCCTATATGTACTCTGTTTTATTTGTCTTTTGCTGTTCTCTTATTATCTATACATGTTACTTAATTTAACAGACCACCATCATAAGATAATTTACACATTATGGACTATTTTATATGCAATATGTACGACGGTTATTATTGTACTATTATTTAAATTCAGTTGATTCAATCATTACAATTCTTATTCAATACAGAAAACCACACTCAATATAGAGTGTGGCGAAAAGATATTTAAATGCGTAAGCAATAATGGAGTTGGGGAACTCCGTAACTAATCATAACATTTCTACTAATAAAAAACCACGATCATAATGAACGTGGTTGTAAGTATATAAAAGATATTTAATGAGTGCTCATTTCATGTGATAGTTAAAATATAACATATTATCATACATAAACACAAATTTTAATATACTGTTTAAATAAATAAAGGCAATCATAGTGATTGCCTTTTATACAAATAGAAACAAGAGGGAATAATTCAAAGCAAAACCACTACAGTTTTTTGTAGTATTTATATTCCTAATTTCAATGTATCATTTTTTTACTAACGACGGAACCAAATTAATTTACATTTTTTTGACAATCATTTCATAAAAAAACCGTATCATAACTGATACGGTCAATGACTCTTAGTTAAAAAGTATGTCAAATTTACCCAGTGACATGCATAAGTAAATTAGTCAGGGATTTTTTATAGCTTTCTACAAAGGGTTGCATGTATTGTATATAATACCATAAAAATAAGAACAGTTAAATAAACTGTTCTTAAATAGTAACGAATATATGAGGTTATCAATTACTAATATATATAATATAATATAATATAATATTGAACTCTAAAATGCAAAAATTTACTATTTTATTTACGTAACTTTAGTTTGAAACTAAAGTACTCAATTTTGAGTACTTTAGATGTAAAAAGTTTTGATTTTAGACATAGATTGTAACACACTTACAAAGATTTTCACAATACAAAAAGATAGCCACTAGGACTATCTTTCGAAAGAAAACTAATAATGATGATAGAATGCCTCGTGAGAACGTAATTAATATCTCACTAATATTAATCTAACATTAACTTCTTATAAATATAACCCCAAATGAAGCATTTTACAAAAATAAAAAACTACCTTATTAAGATATGGTTAACGAAAGCTTTTCTAATAACAAGAGATTGGGTGAAAATCTAAAGGAAAATAATTATTTAATAAATAGAAGATAAATACCATATCTTAAATAAGTGTAGTAAAAACTATAGTTTTTTGAGTGTTTCAAGTTATACAAATGCATAACTCTTACATTAATATAGCCATTTTTTTAAGTATTAAACATAGATAAGTAGATATATCCCTTCTTAAATCTCACTATTTAGATATTATTTTCCAATTCTTTTAAATCTCGCTCATTCTCTTCATCGTCTTGACCGATACTATCTATAAATATTGGTGTCGCCACATTCATATCTACTTTATCAGTAAATATACTGTGATACCTACCGAGCAAATCACGAGCTTTCAAACGATCACTTGGCTTAATTGGTACTTCTACTGTTTCCACATGCTCATTGTATACAAGATTCATACGTCCTGTATCTGGGTTGCGCTCAAATGAGCTTTTCTTAACCACAACTTCCTTAGTTTCAGTTTCATCACCAACAGCTGATTTCGTAAGTAGGTACAACGTTTCTTTTGCTGTTAAAATTGTATCGTCTATAATCTCATCTTTCTTGCTTTGAATATAGTCTTTTACTTTCTCATTGCGCAATAGTCTGCTACCTGTTACGTGTGCGCTATTTGAGCTATAACCAGCATTTATAGCACTTTGAGTAACGTTAAGTGTCTTCATATATTCATTTGCAAAACGCTCTTGTTTAGGCGTTAGTTTGTCCATTGAATCACTCCTTATTTTCTATAATTTCATCTAATAAATTATCAAACCATTTTCTTATTGATTCTATTGAACATTTCAACACTTGGCTTATCTCTTTATAACTACGTCCACTTAATAACATGTCGAAAATAAAATACTCTTTATCAGTAGCTATTTGGTCAACTAATGAATATAGCTCATTCATAAATATATGTTCATCTGCATTAATTGTTTGATATGAATATTCCTCTACATCATCATTTAACGTAAAGAATTCATTAGCTGATACATCCTTATAATCATCATTCAAATTATTATGGTAGTTTAATATAAAGTCTTTCAGTGTCTCCTTATCACCAACAAACATAATCACACCACCATTGTATGTTGTGGCTCACTAGCCTTTGTTAAAGGCTTATCATGACTAATGTTGTATAAATCTACCTGCAAACGTTCAATGAGCTTGTGTTCTTTGATACGACCATGTGATTGCATGTATTTAACCACCTGCTGTTGTTCTTCTTTCGTATAAGTATTAAGCACCTGCTTTAATAAATATAATCGGATTGCTGAATCATCTTTAAAGCGTTTCAAATTACCTTTTGTTTCACTAATCCATATCACGAGCTTATCAACTGGATAAGATACAGAAATAACTCCCATAATATCATCGCATGTAGTTATTGAGGTACTTAAATGATACATCTCATCTATATGTGACTGTGCCGTTTTAATTTTAGAATTAATGTATTTAGGATTATATTTTGTTAATAATTCATATTCAGATATCTTTGATTGTTGATATGATTCATTAGTATGTTCCTGCACGATAATACCCCCAATAATATAGAATGAGCCTACCCAATTAAGGATAGGCGCTAGTTGGTTTTATTTGTTATAAACGTATTGTTTTTTATATTGAGCTTGTTGTCTTGCACCATCTTTTTTAGCTTTAGCATATTTCAATTGGTCATTGTATCTATCTGCTAAAGGCTTAATGACCACGTAACCCTCATCATCTTTTGTGATAACTGAACCATTATTTGCCATGCCAATTTGTCTCAACACATTAAACTGGTAAGCTAGATTGTCATGTTCTTCATTGTTCTCAAACGGATATAACACGGCTTGTTTTAATGCTGTTAAGGAGAATGACACTTGACTTTGTTCGCTTTCAGATAAACGTTGGTCAAATGCTTTTTGTAGCAAACTTAATTCAAATACATCTGTTTTTTCTGCGTCTGCCCCTCTAATGTAATCCATAATTTCTGAATTACTGTAGAATGATAATCTCGCTTCTAAATTTTGACGTCTAATTAATTCAGATTGTGGGTCTGCCACATCATCTTTTGTTAACTCTTCTTCGATTTCATCCATACGTGCTTCAATACGTTTTAATTTGTCACTAGCAAACTGTTTAAACTCATTTTCAATTTGAGTTACTTTCGGTTTTTGTTGTTCATCAATGATATCCATTCTATAGCCACGTTGGTACATAATAAACGTTTCTTCTAAAAATTGATCTACTTTATCTAATAAATCCTTATATTTTCTATCGTTAAATAATACATCATATGCACTTCCAGTTTTCATTGTCATATACTTATACCTCTTTCGTTTTAATTTTGTATTTCTATTTCTTCTAACGTTTTTAAACGCGTCTGCGCACCTAATACTTGGCGTTTAACACTATAAATTGCTTGTTGTTTATCTTCTTTACTTCTAATGATGTAATAGCCCCTAGCATCTTTCTTATAGCTATAACCTACTGGATATTGATAGTTAATAATTAAACTAGTAATAACTTGTGTAAGCCATCTATCATTAACTTTATTTAGGGTGTAACCTAGTTGATTCAATATCTTAGTCTTAGTTACATACTTTTCATTTGAGTTTTGAATAATATCATAAACTCTTAAATATTCGGTTGGTGGTTGAGCCACCTGTTTTTCTATCGTTTTTATCATGTCAAAACCTCTTATATATTAGTATTTGTTGTCCCCTAATTTTTAATGATTCTTACACATGATTTCTTTTGTTCTGCAACTTTTCTCCTTAACTCTATTATACTAAATTTACACTCAAAGCGCAAACTTATGTTCTTGTTTTCGTTAATTTCAATAATTTCTTATCATTCAATACAAACGTTGATAATACAACTATTTCAGATGATATTCACACACTTTCACAAACTCCCTAATAAGAACAAACGTTCTATTCAAGAGTGTAGTTTTGCCCCTTATGAAATTTTGAATACTTAGCTTTTTTTAGTTTTTTATCAAAGCCCAAATTTGAACTCTGCTATTTTTTCATACCTTCATAAAACCTTTCCTATTTTTATATAGGAGCCACACAACATATGTGACCCCTCTTAACACTACTTATTCAAACTATAATAAGTTGCTTTCAATTCACTTAACTTACGTTCTAACGCCTTGTAATCGTCTTGTGTAGCGTTCTCGTCTTGCACAAACTCAGTTACCAACTTCAATCCCTCGATTAATTCTGTTGCTGGTTCATTAATCCCTGTCGCTAACTGGTACATTAATTCAATGTTACCAATCACATCTGCATTACTAGACTGAACGCCCTCAACTGAACCTGCGTCAAAACCCTTTTCCATATACTCGAACACATCACTGTTATTTGATTCTGCGAATGTCTGCAGTCCATATAAGAAATACTCATCTTCAAACAGTCTAGACGCCATCATATCGCTAATAGAGATGTGTCTATCATCATCTACGTCATAACCTGCATAATGCCCCTCAATACTTCTTATAAGCCCTTCAGTGTGCTTAGGAGACGCTAATTCAAACGCTTTTCTAACATTACAATCTTTGATGTAGATATGACCGTACAAATTACCTTCCATGACCACATACACCATATCAAACGGATCGTTATATATTTTGAATCCAAACGGTGTCTTTTTGCTACTTTCTAATAAACCTGTGTAATATCTTAATAACGTGCCTGCTCTTGTTTCAAATTGATTTGCGATTATTTCTATGTTCATATTAGACGCACCCCATTTCTTTCTTACAAATATTAAATGCAACAGGCAACCAATGATCTGTTTTAATATATTTAGACTTCACTATCGGTAAGTCCAACCCTTTACCATCAACTAGATAAATAATTGGTGGACAAATATCCATCTCAATTAATCCATCTCGTTTAAGTTCAGCAATGATATTAAATGCTTCTTGGTTCCACCCAATCCAAAACACTACATTTGGATGTTGGCCACTTGTATATGCTCCATCACCTTTATAATTAAAGTTATTTTCTTCAAATACACTTTCTATTTCTACAAAAGTAGTTCCATCGTGTGATTTTATATATTCTAAAATTTCTGATTTTAAATGATTTTTATTCATTTTCTTCCTCCTAAATTTCGTATAGGTGTTCCAGTGTTCCATTTATAATGTGTTATGGGACAATATCAGAACGTCCCATAATCATTACTCTCCCAAAGGATTAAAGCTATCTGTTCTGGTGTTCCACTGTTTATAGGCAACACTTATATATTTTTGTGAATGTATAGATTACTCTTCTAAAATATATACATAAATTTCTATAAGTTTAGGTAAAAGTTTATGGAACACAGGAACAATTGCAGCATGTAACTTACTGCCACAAGGGATTTAAGGTGTTCCAAAAGTGTTCCAAAGGTGTTCCATCGTTCCATTACTCAATCGTTTTGGTTTTTAATTCTTTATAATAAGAATCCATTTCGATATCAAAACCATATTGTAACCCTATACTCTCACCGAATCTTGATCGTCTTTTTGTTTGCCCACAATAACGTGTGTTTCTTAATGCTTTATCAATCTTTCTTAAATGATGTTGTTGTGGTTGGTCATCTCGTTTCATCATCACTTTCCAAATTTCCATACTACATACTTTGTCACGCCATACATAAGCACCTGGTTTTGCGTTTGGTAACTCAATTAATTTTCCATCACCATATAATTTAATATAATCTTGGTTTATAACATCGTGAGCAGATATTCTTTTTTCTTCCAATGTTCTATACCAATAGTCAGACGGAATAGGACGCTCAAGAAATTCTTCAATTTCGCCGACTAAAACGTCTTTTTCAGAATGCTCTTCTTGGACTTTCAAAGCTGTTTCACTAGCTTCTTTATCTAGTAACAATGCCTTATCTGTTGGATCTTCGTCAAAATATACTTTAGCTTCAGCGAACATTTGTTGAACAATGTCTTGTGTAAGATCGTCAAAAGGACTTTTAGTTGCTTTATTTTTATCTGTCGTAATAGGAAAGAAACGACGATTACCTGTTTGGTCTTTTAGAAATTCGTAATTATTTGTCGTACCTATAAAAATGCATTGGCGTGGATGTCGTTCAATACGTTTACCATATGAAGCCCTATAAATATCTACAATCGCACTAATGAAACTTTTAATATCTTCAATAGTAGATTTTTGAAATGCTGCAAGCTCTTCTATCTCACACAACCAAGAGCCTTGTATTTTTTTATAGGATTCATCACCTTTAAACGTTTTTAAACTTTGGTTATACCAATGACCACCTAACTTACTTACTGTCGTTGATTTACCGTCACCTTGCCCACCATATAAAATAATCATGGAATCATATTTGATACCAGGATGATAAATTCTAGCAACCGCACCCATCATCCATTTTTTAGTCACTTCACGATTATAGTGATTATCTTCTGCACCTAAATAATCAATAAATAATGTTTCGATTCGCTTATTGCCGTCCCATGTTTTAGATTCAATCATGGACTTAATAGGATGAAATTTATTATGATAAGCTTCTTTTTCAATGACACTATCCATAATGTCACGACTAAATTGCACATTATAATATCTATCTATATGAGAAATGACATGAGTTGTATCAATATCAGCCCAATAGTAATTATTATCATCATTGGTACGCCAATATGGTAAACGCTTCAGTTTCGTAATTTTTTCAAAGGAATCGTACTGTACTAACCCTTTTAAACTTTCATCATTTTCCATAATTAATTCTGCGTTTGAAGTTGTCTTTTTAAGGGCTTGTGTTGTGGCTGATCGTCTTAATTTACTACGCCAATCATCACTATTGGCCAAAAAATTATTTTCATCAATCAACTCAAATACTTCTTCTTTGGTTACATCTTCCAAATAAAAACCTCCTTACTTATTCTTACTATCTTTCTTCAAAATGCTTTTGAATGTACGATTAACTTCCTTTTGTTCAATTGGTGGCCTGCAGGTCATCGCCCATGCACTTACCAATCCGTAAACAAGATTAGCGTCCACATAACGACGTAATAGGTACCCTGTTAAAGAAGCCAATGTTTGGTTACGTTCACCTTCACCTACACCAAATGCAATTTCGCGCCAATATGAACTATTGTGTTTATGAAAATGATTTGAATAATCCACAGTTATTGGCGCATTTTTAACAACCATCTTGTTTAATTCTTCAGTGGTAATTGCTGGTGCGTCATTATATTTAAAAATGTAAATTGAATCCTTTGATTTTTTAACTGGTAAGGCCATAGCTTGTGATGGTACAAAACTAGCTTCATCTACTGGATAACCAATATAACGTGCTAATCCATTTGAATACTTCCGATAGTCTGATGCACTCACTGGCTCATTTAAAGGTACTATAAGACGAATGCGAGGCTTTTCAGCAGTATATGAATACGTTGTATGAAATGCCCAAGATACATGTTCCAATTTAGCTTTCAGCACTTCATATAGACCTCTAAAATCTTTGATTTCATCATAATCTAATGTGATTGCACTTCGGTTAATTAAAGTAGCATCACTACGATATTTACTAATGTTTTGATTGTCTTTTTCTATATCTTCAAAATCACCGTATACGCATAGACCACGTTTATATTTATTTTCATTAATCATTGGTATTTGAAGCTTATTCAACCAATCTGACCAATTATATAAATCAGAACCATTACACGAATTTGAATACAAGTTTTTATATTGAACAATATGAATATTAAAATTATTGTTTAACTTAACTTTTTGAAAATCCAATTTTTGACCTCCATTTAATACAAACAAAAGGACAAAGATGTTATAATAAATATGCGCAATTTCTTAATTGCCCTGTTATTTGTTTAGTTAACTTGTATATTATGCGTTATCAGTTCCGTTTGCCGACTTCACTGATGACGCTTTTTCTATTTGTTCCATCGCACTGCTAAATTCATTCTTAATCTCTTCTTCAATTGCATCAATATCTTTTAATATTGAGTTTAATACTGCCATTAATACATAATTGTGATTGATATGTTCCTTAACGATATATGATTCCATTGGTTTGTTTTGTTTATCAAGTAATGATTTATATTCTTCGCCACGAGCCATCTCTTCACCAATAAGCGTAATTACTGTATTAAGTTTTGAATTTAACTCAGCATCTACAAAACTATTTTTTAATTCTGATACATGAAATTTTAAATCTTTCATTCTAGTATTCCTCCAACTTCCCAATAAAACTTGTCATTTCTTCGATTGCCCATTTTAATTCTTCAACATCATCTTTAGTAATGAATTTATGAATATTAGAATCTTCATAATTAATAGGAAAGTCGATCAAAATATTTGAAGATTTTACAAACTCTTTATAATTTCTGTAATCATCTAATACTTTTGTAATTTCACTTTTACTTAAATTAGGATATTCATTTTTTATAATTGAAATATCTCTGTTACGACGTTTTCGTAATAATTTAGATATTTTTCTATTTTGCTTTTTATTATTCACTATGTGCTCATAATTCAATTTACCATCAATATTTTTGTAATCTTCTCTAGTTAATTTATTCATTTGTTCATTTTCCTCTCTGAATTTATTATTTTTATTTAAGTTTTGTTTGTTTTTCACCTTATTCCACCTCCAAATTTAATCCGTATGCCGACGCTAAAATAAATATTGCTGATGCTACAAAAACATCGAGTAATAGAGCGCTTGCTAATGTTATAAACGAAATCGTACCTATGTACGTTAGATAATTTTTCATTTTTTCTCATTCCTTTCTACATCCATTTTTTATGACGTTTCTTCATGTACTCTTCAAAACGGGGAATACTAATGACCGTCATTGTTGATGACAATGAGTAATACAAGTCATCAATGCCTTTAGAATCTTTCTCCCATTCTTTCAATATACGGTTTACTGAACTGTACGAAATTCCGAATATACAAGCTAGCGTATTGGGTTTAGCAAACATAGGCTTTACCACTACTTGCTTTGGTTCAGTGATCGTATTTTCCTTTGTTGGTATATCTTGCAACTTTGTTCTAGACATTATTTAACCTCCTTAACTTCAAATTCAAAAATATCTTGAATTTCAACACCTAATGCATTAGATACATCTTTTGCTTTTTGAGGACTTAAACCTTTCTTTCTAGTTACTACTGAACTCATATAAGTTCTAGAAATATTAACCTTATCTGAAAATTCTTTTATGGAATATCCGTTTAAGAATATTTCATTTTTTAACAAATTTTCCTTAGCTTTCACTAAATCACCTCTTAATCAAATTTAAATATTAAACTTAATTGCAGACGATATATATTAGTCATAAAGCCTTTTAATTAAGTTGTATTTATAATTTAACTTAAGTTAAGTCTAAAGTCAATAATTATTTAACTTGAGAATTTAAAAATGCTATAATCTATGTATAAATTAAAAAGAAAGGTGTTTTTTACTTAATGTATGATTTAGGGACGTTTTTGAAGAATGAACGCTTAAACAAAAAGAAATCTGTAAAAGAAACAGCAGAAGAACTTAAAGTTAGTAGTTCTTATATATCAATGGTCGAAAACAACAAAACCTTTCCAAATAGCGATTACTTATATAACCTATCTTCTTATCTTTATGGTGGAGAAGAAACATATGACATATTAGTAGCAGAAAAATACATAATGTATTGTTTGGTAGGCGGAATAAAAGTACAACCTTATCCATTCGTTAAATTTTTATTAACAGAGCGAGGTATGTTTGAAAATAATTCAATGGTGGCAAAACCGTACTATTCATTGAACTGGCTATTAAATCAGCATAACTCACCTATTACTTTTGGATTTAAAAATGATAACCATTTTTCATTTGACCTCGAAGAAATAGAGCCGATATCTGACTTCAATTTTTTTAACGGAGAACCTAAAGCTTTCATACAATTAGATTCAAAAGACAAAAAATTTATATATGAACTTATAGAAAGTTACCTTAAAACTAAATATTCAAGTCTTATTGAGAATAGATTAAACCCAATTAAAAATGATGTTGATCTTATAATTGAAAAACTATTTGAAGATACTGATAATTCAAATATAGCTACACCTATTTTTACAATAGATGAATTAACTAAAACCAATAAACAAATTAATGTATTACACATAAGAAAAAATTGGAAAGTAGTTAATTACACTGATTTAGATTTCTTAATAACAAAAAAATCATTATTAGGAATCAAACCACAAAGTAATACAAGCAAGGAATTTGTAAAAATTGGTGAAATAGAATTTGATGAGACAAAAAACAACCTAACTAACTTTTCAATAAAATTTCCGGATAACTATCAAATAGATATAAAAAAAGAGGATAAAGAAATAATTTTTGAATATAAAAAGTAGGGATAAAAATGTGGCATGAGAAATTTACTAACAAACATGGTGATGTACAATTTCGCTATTACGAGAAGTACAAAGATCCTCTCACAAACAAATGGCGACGTGTTAGCGTGGTACTTAATAAGAATGGTAAGCAGTCACAAAAAGAGGCTCAGAAGCGCTTAAATGAGCGTATAGAGGCTAAGCTAAATGACAAGACATCTACTACACTTAAGTCACTAACTTTCCATGCTGCATGTGATGAGTGGTTAGAGTACTATAAAAATCATTCTGGTTCAAAGGCTACAACCATTAAAGAAAAATTAAGTAATACAAACACAGTTAAAAATGCTATTGATAAAGAAGTGCTGATAAACAACATCACACATACATACCTACAAGATATTATTAATGAGTGGGCTAGTATACATAGTAAAGGACATGTTCAGTCTCTTGTTATTATCATTCGTTCTGTTTTCAAATATACGTTTAAATATTACGATCTACAAGATATAAGTGTACTAGATAAAATAGATATTCCTAAAAAGGCTAAAACTAGGGACGAACTACAAGCCAAACGTAATAACTATTTAGAAGATAGTGAAGTTAAAGAGTTACTTAATTGCTTTGATTACCTAATTAAGCACAAAAAACATTCAACGAGAAAACGTAATTATAAAATGGTAAAGGCTATAGTACAGTTTCAAATTGCTAATGGCATGCGTATCGGTGAGCTACTTGCAATAAAGAGAGAAAATATAAACTATGAAGATAAAACGCTAGAGATCGACGGTACAATTAATTGGGTAACTGATAAAGAAACGGGAGCATTCGGAGTAAAAGAAACTACTAAAACAAGTAAAAGTTATAGAACCATCGGACTCACTACCCAAAGTATCAACTTACTTAAAACACTTATTTTGGATAATAAGAAAGAAAACCAGTGGAATGAAGATTTTATTGATAGAGGGTACATATTTACAAATACAGCTGGTAGCCCTATAGACTTAAACAAAGTAAATAGCATTATTAAAGAAGCTACTGAGATTAGTTCAATAAAGAAACGTGTTACAACGCACACATTACGTCACACGCATATATCCACACTTGCACAATTAGGGATTAACCTAAAAGCTATACAAGAGCGTGTAGGACACTCAGACTATAAAACTACCCTAGAGATATACACACACGTAACTGATCGGATGGCAAAAGATATGATGAATAAATTAAATAAAGTAAATTTTAAAAATTAGTAGGAACGACTTCCTTTTCCAATGAAAATGTATTATAATTTATTTCGAGGTAAAGATGGTTATTCGCTTTAGAATAACTTTTCGATTTTTAAACATTATCAGTAGAGTGGCTCAATATCTTATAGGTATTGAGCTATTCTTATATAAAAAGAAGGTATATATATGAAACCGTTCAAAACTCACAGACAACAACTAAGAATTTTGAGAGATCGTGGATTGACTATTTCCAAAGATGGCGAAGGCTCGAAAGTCATGAGAGTACTAGAGAAAGAAAATTATTATAATGTGATAAATGGATATAAAGATCCTTTTTTAAAAAAAACACCAAATAAACTCAATAAAATCCCAGAAGAATTTGAAGATAATAAATCTTTCGATGAAATATATTCTTTATATGTGATGGATAGACGATTACGTTCACTAATTCTTGAATACTTATTATTGTTAGAAACTCATTTAAAATCTGCTATATCTTATAAGTTTTGCGAAAAATTTCCAGAACAAAATTCCTATTTAGATATCCAAAATTATTCTTCTGATAATGAAAAAATCATCGATAAAGTTTCAGTTATTGCTAATTTGAGTGGAGTTATAAAAAGAAATATCAAAAAAGAATCTTTTTCAAACAATCAAACATTAAATTCTATTGAACATTATTTAAAAAATCATCAAGGAGTTCCTTTATGGGTGTTAGTCAATTATTTAACTATAGGAAATATTTATTACTTCTACAAAGCTCTAGACAATGATTTAGCTGATGATATTGCTAAGGTTTTTAAAGATAGGTATAAACGTAGTAGAAATAGACACATTTCATTAAATAAAAAAGATTTAACTACTTTAATACATTTTATAAAGACATATAGAAATGTATGTGCACATGAAGAAAGATTATTTGATTTACAAATTGGACCTCCTAATATTTCGAAATATATAAATGCTTATAATAGAGAAAATAGAATTAATGTTACTAGTGATGAACTCTCTAAAGGAGATATGTTTTGTTTATTATTTGTTTTGAGATTTTATTTAAGTAAAGAGGAATATTTAAATTTAATTCGTGATACAGAGGAAATAATTAAAGAGCATAAACCAGACTTTTCAGAAGAAAATTATAGGTATATATATATAAAAACCGGTTTACATAAAATAAAATTTAATAAATTATATTTATAAAAGTTAAAAATCAAGCTCTTTTTATGCTTAAATTTTAAAACTTTTCACATCATGCCCTTTTTCTGCCCTTTTCAAATATTTCAAAACACAAAAACAACCCCGTAAGCCTATACTTACGGGGTTTTACAATAAATAATCTATTATTGTTCTTCTTTAACATATGGTAATAAAGCCATATGACGTGCACGTTTGATAGCAGCTGTCAACATACGTTGATATTTAGCTGAAGTACCAGTTACACGACGTGGTAAAATTTTACCGCGTTCTGAGATAAAACGTTTTAATAATTCAGTGTCTTTATAGTCAATGTGTGTAATACCATTTGCTGTGAAATAGCATACTTTTTTACGACGACGTCCGCCTCTTCTTGGTCCACCTGCCATGATTAACTGCCTCCTTTTAATTTTATTTTTTAATTAGTTATTTTTAGAATGGTAAATCATCATCACTAATATCAATAGGTCCGTTCGCATTCGCAAATGGATTATCTGATTGATTTGAATTAGGTTTTGATGAATTGTTGTTATACGAAGTATTTTGTCCTGATTGTTGACCACCGAATCCTTGACCGTAGTCTTGGAATTCGTTGTTTTGTGAACGTTGGCCACCGCCATTTTGTGAATTCTTAGGTTCAAGGAATTGAACACTGTCACAAACGACTTCAGTAACAAAGATACGACGACCTTCTTGATTTTCATAACTACGTGACTGTATGCGACCATCAACGCCAGCTAAACTACCTTTAGATAAGTAGTTATTTACATTTTCTGCTTGTCTTCTGAAAACAACACAGTTAATGAAATCTGCTTCGCGTTCCCCTTGAGCATTCGTGAAAGTACGATTAACTGCTAGAGTAAATGTCGCTACACTTACGCCTGAGGGAGTGGTTCTGTATTCTGGATCTTTAGTTAAACGACCTACTAATACAACTCTGTTTATCATTAAAACGCCCCCATCAATTTATTACTTATCTTGGTCTTCACGGATAACGATATAACGGATGATATCGTCACTGATTTTAGCTAAACGTTGGAATTCGTCTGTGGCTCTGTTGTTATCAGTTTTAATGCGTACGATGTTATAGAAACCTTCTTTGAAATCTTCAATTTCATAAGCAAGACGGCGTTTACCCCAGTCTTTTTCTTCTAAAACTTCTGATCCTTCTGAAGCTAAGATACCATTAAAGCGTTCAACAACTGCTTTTTTCGCATCTTCTTCAATGTTTGGACGTACGATGTACATAATTTCATATGTTCTCATTGTATATTTGCACCTCCTTGTGGTCTATACGGCTTATCATCATTTTGTGATAAGCAAGGAATAATTTTCATTACTCACAATCAAGAATTATAGCACAGAGTATTACTTTTTACAATCATATTTGAAATTATAATAAACCAAATAACAAACATATAGGCACTATATCCTCTTTTTGATGTTTACTCGATAGAGTAACTGATATTAATATAATTTTTTCAACCATTTTTTATAAAAATCAATATGAATATACATAATAAAATCATTCTTTATATTGTGTAAGTCGTATCATTGTAAATAAAAATTAATTGTAATAACATCATCATTGCGTTTTCAATTCAATTGCATTTAATTTTTTATAAATAAAGGAGAACTTTTATGTTAAAGAAACTATCTTACTCGATGTTTGCTGCAACAATGTTAACTACAATTTCAGGCATTAATTTATCATATGCAGATGAAAATTCAAATAATACAAACGATACTCAAAGTAAAAAAGGTACAATGGGCTACGGCTATCAACAATATATGAAAAAGCACCCAGAAAAAGCTAAAAACGATACACAAAACCGATCTACTTTTTCAACTAAATCAAGCGCTGCAACAACTAATAGTGGTGAACGTGTACTTGATATTTCCGAATGGCAAGGTAACTTAACCGATGCTCAAGTAAAACAACTTAAGAAAAATTATGATTTTATCATTATTCGTGGACAATATGGTTCTGAATATGTCGATAAATGTTTAGAACACAATTCTGCCTTATTAGATAAAAACAATATGAAATTCGGTGTTTATTCATATAGTATGTACGAAAATGCTGACGATGCTCGTTATGAAGCAAGAATGTTATACAATCGTGCACCAAAAGCAGAATTTTATATCAACGACTATGAACAACAAACGGTTACTTCTGGCGATGCGAACACTGCTACAGTAGCTTGGGCTGATCAAATGAAAAAACTAGCTGGTAATAAGAAAGTATTATTCTATTCATACGAAAACTTTATGGTTAATAATGTCGCTAATGCAGTGAGTTCATATGACGGTTATTGGTTAGCTTCATATCAGTCTCAAGAGCCAACTCGAGAAAAAGTGTTATGGCAATATACAGATAGTTTCTATTCATCAGAACTAAATCAAAATGTAGATGCTAACTATGTTGATTCAAATGTAAGCACAAACTGGTTTACATCATAAATGTGTAAAAACACTTCACAAACGCGAACATTTGTTCTATAATGGGTGTGAGGTGTTTAACATGAACTTAAATTTAGATTGGAATAAAGACTTTCAAGAATTTCAAGATATTTTAAATTGTGGTTTGCACCCTGAATGGTTATACAATGCCAAAGCTAATATGATTTTAGTACCTGCTTATACTGGTGAAGGCAAACAATTTTTTAGAACTACAGATATTCTTAAAGCAAGTGAGGTTATTCCTTTCTTTTAATATAATAATGTTGTATTTAAGCAATGTAGTCTTGTCACTTAGTAACTCCGACCATGTACTACATTGCTTTTTTCTAACTAATCGACAATTTCCCTCATAAAAAAACTACCCTAGTTACTATAGGGTAGTTAAAATCTAATCAATTAATTAATAATGGTAATTATAATTAAACATTAAATCTGAAATGAACAATATCTCCATCTTGCATGATGTAATCTTTACCTTCTAAACGTTGTCTACCTGCTTCTTTAGCACCATTTTCGCCACCATGTTCAACATAATCACTATAACTTGTAACCTCTGCACGGATAAAACCACGTTCAAAATCTGTGTGGATAATTCCAGCACATTGTGGTGCTGTCATACCTTGTACGAATGTCCAAGCACGGACCTCTTGTACACCAGCAGTGAAGTATGTTGATAAACCTAGCAAGTCATATGTGGTACGAATTAAGCGATCTAAACCTGGTTCTTCAATTCCCAAGTCTTCTAGGAACATCTCTTTATCTTCATCATCTAATGTTGCAATTTCTTCTTCAATTTTTGCACTGATGACAATTACTTCAGAGTCTTCTTGAGCAGCATAATCACGAATTGCTTTCACTTTATCGTTTTCTTCATCACCAATTTCGTCTTCACCAACATTAGCAATATATAACATTTTTTTAGATGTTAATAATTGTGCTTGGTTAACCCATTTTTGATCTTCATCATTAAATTCGATACTACGTACTGGTTTACCTTCTTCTAATGTTTCTTTAATTTTAGATAAAATACGTAATTCCATTTCAGCAGTTTTATCTTTTTGGCGAGCCATTTTTTCAATCTTAGGCAAACGTTTTTCTACTGATTCTAAATCGGCTAGTACTAATTCCATATTGATAACTTCAATATCATCTAGAGGATTAACTCGACCAGACACATGTGTGACATTTTCATCGTCAAATGCACGGACAACTTGGCAAATAGCATCAACTTCTCGAATATGTGATAAGAATTTATTACCTAAACCTTCACCTTTTGATGCACCTTTAACAATACCTGCAATATCAGTAAATTCGAATGTTGTTGGAATCGTCTTTTTTGGTTGAACCATTTCTTCTAGTTTTAACAAACGTGAATCCGGTACTTCTACGATTCCTACGTTTGGATCGATTGTTGCGAATGGGTAGTTAGCTGCTAAAGCCCCCGCTTTAGTAATTGCATTAAAAAGTGTAGACTTCCCTACGTTTGGTAAACCTACAATACCTGCTGTTAAAGCCATTAATCATTCTCCTAACTTTCTGTATCTTCATTGGATACTAAAATTTTCTTTAATTTTTTATTAAACGTCTGACGTGGAATCATAATACTACGTTGACAATTTTCACATTTAATCCTAATGTCAGCGCCCATTCTTATGATTTTAAAACGATTTGTTCCACATGCATGTTGTTTTTTCATTTCTACTATATCATTTATTCCGTAATTTGACGTCATGAAATTACCTCCAATGATAATTAGCCACGTTTTTGCTCGTCATATGGAGCAAAAATGGGTTTAGGCATTTTAATATTTTCTCTAACAAATAATCGCTGTACTTCTTTTCTAATAATTCTACCACCAGCTGCACCTTCTCCAGGTATTGTTTCTGCAGAGATTCTGATAGTCACCTTATTATTATCAATAGAATCAATACCTTCTACAACAGGGTCACTCACAAATAAGTAGTATTTACTTCTAAGTGATGTGAATAATTTATTCAATTCTTTCTCAACATGATCTAAATTCTCTTCTATTGAGACCGGTATCGCTACAATCGAAGTTCCGTTAGTAATTGAGAAGTTAGTAATTTCACCCATACTACCGTTTGGAAGAATCGTTAATTCCCCTGAGATAGTATTAATACGTGTTGATCTAAGTCCAATTGATTTAACTGTTCCTTCAGCAACCGTCGTACCACCGCTATTGATTTTAACATAGTCGCCTACATCAAATTGATTTTCAAATATGATAAAGAAGCCCGTAATGATATCTTTAACAATTGTTTGTGCACCGAAACCTACGGCTAAACCAACTACGCCGGCACTCGCAATAATGCCTTCTACGCTAATTCCAAATTTACTTAAGATGGTCGTGATAACGATAAACCAGACAATATATTTAACTACATTTTGTACAAGTGAAATTAATGTTTTTGAACGTTTTTTATTACCTTTTCTGCTCTTGTTTTGAATTTTAAATGCTTGTTCAATCACTTTGTTTAAAATACTTATTACTATAATTGCTGCAATAATATAAATCAAAATCATGATAATCTTGATAGCCAACGTTTCGTACGTTTCAACTTTAGTAAGTGGCTCTATTAACGAAGAAAGGATATGTTTGACTTGATTCATTATGCATTTACCTCCTCACTTTTAACTTTTCATAATTAAATCATTATATCTTAAAACTGCTCATATTAAATCAGTCTTCAGTTTTAAAAACTGCTTAATATAGCAAACAACACTTATTTTCAATATATTTCTATATACCTTATACACTTACATATCATAATTTTGATTTAGTTTTTTTATTAATGACTTAAATTCTTCTTCTGATTTGAATTCAAAAGCAATTTTACCAATATTTTTATGTGTTGATATATCAACTTTAGAACCATATTGTTCTTTAAGCTGTCTTTCTTGCTTTTGAATAAATTTGGGTTTATTGAATGTTTGTTCATCAACCGAAGTCTTTGTTGGAGAAGTTTTTTCTAAATAATCATTGATATAGTTCTCTAAATATCTTACACTCCATGATTCTTTTACAGCTTTTTTCGCTATTGATTTCATTTTCTGTGGAGATTTTAAACCTAGTAATGTGCGACCATGTGCACCTGAAAGCTCACCACCACGCACCATTTTAGCAACGTCTGAAGGTAATTTTAATAAACGTAACATATTAGCAATATAAGGACGTGATTTAGAAAGTCTTTCAGCAACTTCTTGTTGTGTTATATTTAAATCTTCCATTAGCTTTTTATAGCTTTCTGCTTCTTCTATAGCATTCAAATCTTCACGTTGTAAATTCTCTATAATGGCTAATTCCATCATATCTTCATCAGACAGTTCTTTGATAATTGCAGGAATTTCGGTTAAACCTGCTTTTTTGGATGCTCTAAAACGTCGCTCTCCTACAACAATATAGTAACCTTGAACAGTTTTTCTTACTACAATCGGTTGCAATATGCCGTGTTGTTTAATTGATTGTGCCAAATCATTTAGTCTATATTCATCAAATGTTTTTCTCGGTTGATAAGGATTAGCTTTAATTAAGTCTAACGAAACGGAATGTACTTGTTCATCTTTGTTTAATTGCAATCTTTGATCTTCTCGATGAGCCATTTTTTCACATCTTTCTCTAAAAATTAATACCGTGATATTAATATAATTTGTATCTCTATTTTATTTTAAAAATTTGCCCCTTTTTTCACAAGTAGAAATCACAAGTTACGACAATTTCTTCAAAAAATATTATTTTATAATAACGCTATGATATCAACGATTCTATAAATCTGAATTGCAAGTTTAATCTAAATTTTCAGAAAAGTTATTGACAAATGATTCTTCTATCTGTAAGCTATGTATTAACAATTACAAAACGAAACATTTTACACACTGTAAAAAGGAAAGTAAAACTTACACTGCTTATACAGAGAATCTTCGTAGCTGAGAGAAGATATTGTAAGAAAGTTTGAAAATGGCCTTGGAGTGTTGATGCCAATATGAGGTGTCAACGGGTTCGCCCGTTATAGCGATACAGTATTAACATTTTGTTAAATGGCGTACTGGAATTAAAGACGCACATTTTATCGTTAATACTCATTTCTTCAATCTCTGAATGAATGAGTTTTTTTATGAACGATATTTTTGTGATTTCTTCATTTTTATCAGTGCCTATTATCAAAATGGTGTACTGATAGAGGTTACTTTAGTAATAAAGTAACAAACAAAGGTGGTACCACGAAATCAAAGCTTTCGTCCTTTACATCCGAAAGAATCGGGTTTAAAGGACGGAAGCTTTTTTTAATTTTAAGGAGGGTCTAGTAATGAAGGATACAGAATTAGCACAAATTTCTTTGACTAAAGATCATACAGGAGCTATTGCCAATCCAATATATTTATCAACTGCATATCAACATCCTCAACTAGGTCAGTCAACAGGTTATGACTATACAAGAACGAAGAATCCAACAAGGACAGCTTTTGAAGAATCATTCGCCAAACTAGAGAAAGGTGTAGCATCATTTGCAACTTCAAGTGGCATGGCCGCAATTCAACTTGTATGTAACCTTTTTAAACCTGGTGATGAAGTACTAGTTGCATTTGATTTATATGGTGGCACATTTAGACTATTTGATTTTTACGAACAGCAATACGGTGTGAAATTTAAGTATGTAGATTTCCTAAACTATGAAGAAGTTGAAAATCAAATTACATCACAAACAAAAGCACTATTCATTGAACCAATTTCTAATCCGCAAATGATTGATATCGATGTGACACCTTATTACGTGCTCAGTAAAAAACATAATTTATTAACAATTATTGATAACACCTTTTTAACACCATATCTTTCAACACCATTAGAAGAAGGTGCCGATATTGTTTTACATTCGGCTACAAAATATATCGGTGGACATAATGATGTGCTAGCAGGTGTTGTTACAGTAAAAGACAACAATTTAGCTGAACAATTGGGACAATTCCACAATATGATAGGCGCTACGCTATCACCATTGGATAGTTATTTACTACAAAGAGGTCTTAAAACTTTGCATTTACGAATCGATCGTTCACAAGAAAACGCTCAAAAGTTAGCAGTTAAATGCCAAGATTTAGATGCAATTGACGAGGTTTTATATAGCGGTAGAACTGGCATGTTAAGTTTACGACTTAACAAAGCATATAGCGTCCCGAAATTTTTGGAAAATTTAGAAACTTGTATATTTGCAGAAAGTTTAGGTGGTACAGAAACGTTTATTACATTTCCTTACACACAGACTCATGTGGATATGCCCGATGAAGAGAAAGATAAACGAGGTATCGATGAGTTTTTAATACGCTTATCAATCGGAATCGAAAACTATTCTGATATTGAAGCAGACATTATTAAAGCATTAACGCATTCAAAAGTAGGAGTGATTTCATGAATTTATCAATAGATACTGAAGTAATTTTCGATGAACGTCGAGGAAAGGATTATATCTCAGCCAATCCACCGTTTTATGATTCATCAACATTTCATCAAGACCAACTTGGCGGTAGTCCACTTTACGATTATGCACGTAGTGGTAATCCAAACAGAGCAATTTTAGAAGAAAAATTAGCGCATCTAGAGAAAGGTAAATATGGTTTTGCATTTGCATCAGGGATTGCAGCCATTTCTGCAGTTTTACTTACATTGAAATCTGGCGATCATGTCATATTACCTGATGATGTTTATGGTGGCACATTCCGATTAACTGAAGATATTTTAAAAAGATTCAACATTGAATTTACTACTGTAGACGCGACTAACGCAGATAATATAAAAAATGCAATTCAATCTAATACGAAACTAATATATGTAGAAACACCTTCTAATCCTTGTTTTAAAGTGACAGATATTCAAGCAGTTGCAAAGATTGCTCAAGCTAACCAATTGTTATTAGCTGTAGATAATACTTTTATGACACCTTTAGGGCAATCACCGTTAGCACTTGGTGCAGATATTGTTATTCACAGTGCCACTAAATTTTTAGGTGGACATAGTGACCTACTAGCAGGTGCAGTTATTACAAATCGTGAAGATGTGGCAGATGCATTATATCTAATTCAAAACGGCACTGGCAACGCCCTATCTACCTATGATAGTTGGGCATTAGCTAAACATCTTAAGACGTTCCCTATTAGATTCAAACAATCTGTAGCGAATGCTGAAAAACTTGTATCATTCTTAAGTCAAAGAGATGAAATCGCAGAAGTGTATTACCCAGGAAATAACAAAACACACCTTAAACAAGCTAAAACAGGTGGTGCTGTCATTGGTTTCAGACTAAAAGATGAAACAAAGGCACAAGCGTTTGTAGATGCGTTAACTATTCCGTTGGTTTCAGTAAGTTTAGGTGGTGTAGAGACAATTTTATCTCATCCGGCAACGATGTCACATGCAGCTATACCAGAAGACATTAGAAATGCACGTGGTATTACCTTTGGATTATTCCGATTAAGTGTGGGATTAGAAAATCCAGACGAACTTATTGCAGACATCAACTATGCTTTAAAGGAGGCATTTAATGAGTCAATTCCTGAACAAATTACAGAACAACGTTTTAGTAGCTGATGGCGCAATTGGAACCATTTTTTATTCAGAAGGCTTAGATACATGCCCAGAAGCTTATAACTTAACCCATCCGGAAAAGGTAGAAGATATTCATCGTTCATACATTGATGCCGGTGCTGATGTTATACAAACAAATACGTACGGTGCCAATTTTGAAAAGTTAAAAGCCTTTGGTCTAGAACATAAAGTCAAAGAAATTCATAAAGCAGCTGTTCAAATTGCGAAAAAAGCTGCCAATGAAGATACTTTTATTTTAGGAACGGTTGGCGGTTTTAGAGGTGTTAAACAAGATGATTTAAGCCTTTCAACTATCCAATATCATACCGAACACCAAATAGATACTTTAGTTGATGAAGGTGTAGATGCTTTATTGTTTGAAACCTATTATGACTTAGAAGAATTAAAAGGTATCGTCATTTCAACTAAAAGGAAACATCACATTCCAATAATCGCTCAGTTAACCGCTTCTAACACAAATTATCTCGTAGACGGAACACCAATTAACGATGCATTAAAACAATTAGTTGAATGTGGAGCAGATATTGTAGGACTTAATTGTCATCATGGTCCACATCATATGCAACGCTCATTTTCACATATCGAGTTACCAGATAAAGCATTTCTATCCTGTTATCCGAATGCAAGTTTGTTAGATATTGAAAATAGCGAATTCAAATATAGTGATAACGCACAATATTTTGGTGATGTGGCGCAAGAGTTAATCAATGAAGGTGTGAGACTAATTGGTGGTTGTTGTGGTACTACACCTGAACATATTCGATACATTAAAACTTCTGTAGAGAATTTGAGACCTGTTACCCATAAAAACGTCATACCAATTAATAAAAAAGTAAATCGCAAAAAAGACATAAATTTCAAACAATCACTGACTTCCAAAGTCAAACAAGGCCCTACTGTCATTGTAGAACTAGATACGCCTAAACATTTAGATACCGATCAGTTCTTCAACAATATTGGCAAGCTTGATGATGCAGATATCGATGCAGTGACATTAGCAGATAATTCCTTAGCAACTGTTCGCGTAAGTAACATTGCTGCAGCAAGTATTATTAAACAACGATTTAATATTGAACCCCTCGTTCATATTACATGTCGTGATAGAAATCTCATAGGTCTACAATCTCACCTATTAGGTCTCTCACTCATTGGTGTTAATGAAATTTTAGCCATTACAGGTGATCCCTCAAAAGTAGGTCATTTACCTGGTGCTACCAATGTTTATGATGTTAATTCTAAAGGATTAACCGAAATCGCACTTCGCTTTAATCAAGGTATCAACACAGACGGTGATGCGCTGAAGAAACATACGAACTTTAACATCGCTGGTGCATTTGACCCTAATGTAAGAAAACTCGATGGTGCAGTTAAACGTCTTGAGAAGAAAGTAGCAAGTGGCATGAGTTATTTCATCACTCAACCTGTGTATAGCAAAGAAAAAATTAAACAAGTGTATGAAGCGACAAAGCACTTAAACACACCTTTCTTCATAGGTATTATGCCCATCGCAAGTTATAACAATGCACTATTTTTACACAATGAAGTACCTGGCATCAAAATGTCTGAAGAGGTACTCAATCAATTCAAAGCAGTAAAAGATGATAAAGAAAAAACTAAAGAACTTAGTCTTAGACTTTCAAAGGAACTCATCGATACGGTGCATGAATACTTTAATGGACTATACATTATTACACCTTTCCAAAAAGTCGATTATTCATTAGAACTTGCAGCGTATTCAAAATCTATTACCACTCATAAGGAGGCAATATTATGACAACAATTAAAACTTCAAACTTAGGATTCCCAAGATTAGGTAGAAAAAGAGAATGGAAAAAGGCTATCGAAAGCTATTGGGCTAAAAAAATTGATAAAAATGAACTAGATCAAACACTTACTGACTTACACAAAGAAAACCTATTACTACAAAAGAATTATAATCTAGACAGCGTTCCTGTAGGTGACTTCTCTTTATACGACCATATCTTAGATACATCACTACTATTCAATATTATTCCTGAACGTTTCCAAGGACGAGAAGTGAATGATGACTTGTTATTTGATATTGCACGTGGTAATAAGCAACACGTCGCAAGTGCATTAATCAAATGGTTTAATACAAATTATCACTATATCGTGCCAGAATGGGATAATGTAGACCCCAAACTAAATCGAAATGTGTTATTAGACCGCTTTAAGTATGCACAATCTATTAATGTCAATGCACACCCAGTCATTGTAGGTCCAATTACCTTTGTTAAATTATCAAAAGGTGGTAGCCAATCTTTCGAAGAAAAAGTAAAAACATTACTACCACTTTATAAAGAAGTATTACAATCACTTGTTGATGCAGGTGCAGAATATATTCAAATTGACGAACCGGTATTAGTTACTGATGAAAGCGAAAGTTATGAAAATATCACTAAAGAAGCTTATGAAGAATTAACTAATACAGGATTAGGTAAACATTTAGTGATTCAAACTTATTTTGAACGTGTAAATCTTAAATTCTTAAGCTCATTACCAGTAGGTGGATTAGGATTAGACTTCGTTCATGATCATGGCTACAACTTAGAGCAAGTTAAAGCTGGTGATTTTGATTCAAGTAAAACATTATACGCAGGTATTATCGATGGACGTAATGTGTGGGCTGCTGATATTGAAGCTAAAAAGTCATTGATTGAAACATTACAACAATATGCTCAAGATATTGTCATTCAACCTTCTTCATCTTTACTACACGTGCCTGTATCATTAGATGATGAAACGTTAGATGAATCTATCGCTGAAGGTTTAAGCTTTGCCACTGAAAAATTAGACGAATTAGATGCTTTACGCCGTCTTTTCAATGATAACGATAGTGCGAAATATGACGAGTTAAAATCTCGCTATGAACGATTCCAAAGTCAATCATTCAAAAACTTAGACTATGATTTCGATAGTGTCCGTACACAACGTCAATCACCATTCTCTGAGCGCAAACAATCACAATATCAAAGATTAAATTTACCGGATTTACCAACGACAACGATTGGCTCATTCCCTCAAACTAGAGAAGTTAGAAAATATCGTGCAGATTGGAAGAACCAACGTATTTCTGATGAAGCTTATAAAGAATTCTTAGAAAACGAAATTGCACGTTGGATTAAAATTCAAGAAGAAATTGGACTTGATGTGCTCGTACATGGTGAATTCGAACGAAATGACATGGTTGAATTCTTTGGAGAAAAACTACAAGGATTCTTAGTTACTAAGTTTGGTTGGGTTCAATCATATGGCTCTCGTGCGGTAAAACCACCAGTTATTTATGGGGATGTTAAATGGACTGAACCATTAACAGTCAAAGAAACTGTCTACGCACAAAGTTTAACTGACAAACCAGTTAAAGGTATGCTCACTGGTCCAGTCACAATTCTTAACTGGTCATTTGAACGCGTTGATATTCCACGTACAACTGTACAAGATCAAATCGCGTTAGCAATTAATGCAGAAGTGTTAGCATTAGAAGAAAATGGTATTAAAGTCATTCAAGTAGATGAACCAGCACTTCGTGAAGGATTACCACTACGTTCTGAGTACCATGAACAATATCTAAAAGATGCTGTTCATTCATTTAAACTAGCAACATCATCAGTCAAAGATGAAACACAAATTCATACGCATATGTGTTATTCTCAATTTGGTCAAATCATTCATGCGATTCATGATTTAGATGCAGATGTTATTTCAATAGAAACATCTCGTAGCCATGGTGACTTGATTAAAGACTTTGAAGATATTAACTATGACTTAGGTATCGGATTAGGGGTATATGATATCCATAGCCCTCGTATCCCTACAGAAGATGAAATTACTACTGCAATTAATCGGTCTTTACAACAAATTGACCGTTCATTATTCTGGGTAAATCCGGACTGTGGATTAAAAACACGTAAAGAAGATGAAGTTAAAGAAGCATTAACTGTATTAGTTAACGCTGTTAGAAAGAAACGCGAAGAAAATAATGCTACAACAGCATAAAATAAATTGAGGATGATGCTTATGTCAAACTATCCTTTATGGGATCAATTAAATCAGTTAAAAGAGTCTAAATGGGTCGACTTAACACACACTTTCGACCCTGATATTCCAAGATTCAGTGATTTTGAAAAAGGTGAAGTTTCTACATTATTCACAGTTCAAGAACATGGTTTTTATGTTCAACGATGGAATATCGTCACACAATATGGTACACATATCGATGCACCTATTCATTTCGTTGAAAATCAGAGATACCTTGAAGAATTAGATTTAAAGGAATTAGTATTACCACTGATTGTTTTAGACTTTTCACAAGAAGTTGCTCAAAACGCTGACTTTATTGTGACACGTGAGCACCTAGAACAATGGGAATCTAATAATGGAACTATCGAACCTGGTACATTTGTAGCTTTACGTACAGATTGGTCAAAACGTTGGCCGGACATTGAATCATTTGAAAACAAAGACGCTAAAGGTCAACAACACCTACCTGGTTGGGGATTAGATGCATTGAAGTTTTTAATTGAAGAACGTCATATCAAATCTATCGGTCATGAAACATTTGATACAGATGCATCGGTAGATATTGCCAAAAATGGTGATATCGTAGGTGAGCGTTATGTCTTAGGTCAAGATACATTCCAAGTCGAACTGTTAACGAACCTAGATCAATTACCTACCCGAGGTGCGGTTATTTATGCGATAAGTCCTAAGCCTAAAGATGCACCTGGTTTCCCAGTTCGAGCATTTGCAATTAAACCATAATTTGTTGAATGGACATATGCATAGTGTTGATATTGAAATAAATATGACATGACTTATTCATCTTAATATAGACAAAAGCATTCTAATATATAAATAACTGCAACGGCAGCAACTTGTTTTGAATTACAAGCTTGCCGTTGCAGTTTTTATTTCTCATTTTCTTTTAAAAATGGTCGTATGTTTTTAACGGTTGGTGAATTTAATTCACTAGACGTTATTTTCATTTAGATACAAAAAAGCACAAATATCTCTATAATTATAAGTGCCTAAACAAATAACTAAGGAGAGACATTGTGCCTATGTTTAATGATATATTAAAAATCATTGGAATTAAAGTAGAAAACTTAAAGTGGTATTGGAAGCTGTTACTTAAGCTACCACACGATTTGAATCGAATGCATTATCATCAATTTAGGCTTTTTAGTACATGGCAAAGTCAGTGTCTTGTCCAATATTTATTAAGTTTAGATGATCAACTTAAAGCAACATATGAAATGGGGCATTTAATTTTAGACGTCTTAAAATCTAATAATATTAAACCATTAACCTATAGTTTATATACTTCAAAAACCATAACCTATCCAAAGGTTTAAAGCGAGTAATTAAAACGTTGATAAAGTATTTACCTTATATTACAAATACAATTCGATATCCACATCTAACAAATGGCCCTATTGAGGGAATAAATAATAAAATTAAGCTTATTAAGCGAGTCTCTTATGGTTATAGAAATTTTTATAATTTTAGAAATCGAATATTGATTATTTCTAGGATATTTGTAAGTGAATATAAAAAAAATACTAAGCAACTGAATAGAGTTGCTTAGTACTGAATTACATTACCAACCGACATTGACATAAAACCAATTAGGCTTTTTATATTAGATAGTTTCTTTTAAATCTATTAATTTCTCTTAGTTTCTTGCTACAAGTACAAGATAGTTTTTCCGTTCAGAAAACTTTAGTGCGGTTTCATAGATAATATCTGAACTTGCACCTGTAATCATTGTATATTTTCCATTTTTAGTTTTTTCTCTAATTATTTATTTTGTATAATGAATCCAAACAATGTCGCCTTTAAGTTGCTCTATATGAGATATTTTAAATCCTTGAGGCTTTATCTCAGCCAGGCTATTACTATTATCGAATAGTTGTGGACGTCCATAATGATTGTCTACGGCCGGTACCATTACAATACTTACTTCATCAATTAAACCCTGTTCGAAAAATGACCAGTTAACATTTCCGCCACCTGATAAAATGACAGTTTCCAGTCCGAAATAGTCGTGCAATTTATCTAAAACTACAGACAGGTCTAATTTTCTATCTTCTCCACCAAATATATATGAAACATTTATATTTCTTAAGTGTTCTAAATAAGCATCTGAAACATTTTTTGAAACCACTTCGATGACATGCATTTCTGGTCTATCGCGAAATGTTGTATGATTTGTTGTCCATGCTGCTTTACCAGTAGGATCTAATGAAATTAGGAAATTATCGTATGGCGTCTCAGCGATAAAGTCTTCTTCTCTTGAATATTGTTTAGGATTACTAGGGAGTTGTGGCATCGCTTCTGTAGCAAACGCTTCTTCTATCGTTTTTCGTCCTAAAAGCATTGCGTTAGATGCAAAACTTTCATGTTTTTCTTCATATGCTTTACTTAACGCATCTCCTTCTATAACACTTCCATACGGTCCCGGTATATTACCTTTAATTGATACTGACATATGCACAATTACTTTAGGTCTAGCCAAAACAATCACTCCTTATTATAGTTTTTCTTTATAAAATGGAATTAATCCAGATAGCGCTTCATCTACTGGTTTTGGTTGATCATATAGATCATAGTGAGACGCACCTTCTACAATGTGCAACTTTTTATCTTTAGTATAAGCTTTATCGAATAGTTCATAAGCAAAGCGATATGAACCAAATGTGCCCGGTATATTACCCGCCACAATATATAATGGTTGATCTAACAATTTATCAGCTAAGTGATACGCATCAAACCCTGCAATCTCACCAGTGCTTATAACTCGAAATCTGTTGATAGCATTTGGATGATTACCGCGCTCTGTTTGGTAATAGTCTACAGCTTGTTTAATATCTATATCATTAGCATTAGCTTGTTGGCGTTGCTCCTCAGAATCAGGAATATACTGTGTATAAGCAGGGTCAGCGCCAGTTGCTTCAGCTTCACGTTGTTGTGCAATTGAATGAAGAGTATCTAATGCTGCATTTGGAGATAAATCTCCTTCTCTTGTTAAAGTACCAAAATCGGCTCCAACAACTGATCCCACAGCTTTTATACGCTTATCTGTTAGACTAGCATTAACAGCATAACCACCGCCACCACAGATTCCTAATATACCAATACGCGAATTATCTACCACGTCTAGTGTGTTTAAATAATCAATCGCAAATTTTACATCTTCAACTCTATAATAAGGGTTTTCTAAATATCCTGGACTTTCTGCTAGTTCACCTTGATGACCTGCATCAAAAGCGAAAGTTACAAATCCTTCCTCAGTTAAACGCTCAGCGTAAATACTTGCCGTTTGTTCTTTTACACTACTAATAGGGTGCATAACAACAATCGTTGGAAGTGACTCATTGCCTACATTATCTGGTGTTCTCAAAATACCTGTCGTATATATATTTCTTGTTTTAAACTTTAGATTTTGTTCTTTCATTATAAATAACCCCTTTCCCTTTTAAAACTCTCTAGATACTTAATACTCTTGTGTGTATAATGGTATAATAACAAATACCAATAATAATACAATTCATAGATAGTCATATATGTGAAATAATACTCATTTTTAAAAAGATGGGTTATAAGAAAGGTGAGTTAGACAATGGACTTACGTGTCGTAAAAACGAAGAAATTAATTCATGAAAGCTTTCTTAAGTTGTTTAATACCCAGGGTTTTGAAAAAACAACAATTAAGGATATTACTGAACACGCTCAAATAGGACGTAAAACTTTTTATTTACATTATTTAGATAAATATGATTTGTTAGACTCGATTGTAAATAAAAAGTTCGAAGACCTCGCAATAATTTGCGAATATAAAAAGGATCTAGGCTTAAAAGAAGGAACAAAAATTTGGTTTGACTATTTTGAAGATAATAAATCATTTTTTAATCAATTATTTAATATCCAAAATGCTAACAAATATAAAAATCAATTACAAAATTTTATTGTAACTGAACTTGATCAAAAAATTGATAAAGAGTACATATTGAGAAGAAATCTAGATTACACTCTATTCCTTCAATTCTTAGCGAGTGGCATTATTGAATTGATAAGTATTTACTTAACTGAAAAAAATTGCCAAAAAGAAAACATAGAAGAACAAGTTGTATATTTGATAAAAATGTTTTCTAGTAAGTTAAGTTAATATGCTTTAAGTGATAAAGGAAGGGAGTGGGACAGAAATAATATTTTCTTATAATTTATTTCGTTGTCCCACCCCGGCATGGTTGACTAGAAAGGAAAAAGCTTGGTACATTAGACCGTCTTTGTAATTCATTACTTAGACGGTTTTATGCATGAACTTTTAAGTTCATGTATACCTCTTAAACTTAATCTGAACACATGAGTTAATACTCATGTGTAAGTCATTCTAATTTCTTTAAGAAAAAGAATGACTTTACAGTCAACGACTGCCTAAATATAAATGTAACTTGAAAAATATATTAATGTCCCAGCCTGTCGCTTTTTATGTTTAAGTAAATATGTCATTTCACTTGATATATGAGAATGGTTTTACCTAGTAAATGAGAAAACAATGCATTTATTTAGCTATACTATTTTTTAATATTATTCCCAATATTTAGGGTCATCTCTTATTCATCTTAATATAGACGAAAACACTCTAATATATAAATAACTGCAACGGCAGCAACTTGTTTTGAATTACAAGCTTGCCGTTGCAGTTTTTATTTCTCATTTTCTTTAAAAAATTTACTTATACTAAGTAGAATAAAAATGGTTACAAGACTGCTGATAACCATGAGTACCAAAGTAATACCTCCTATAAAAAATTAATCATTTTTCAACGAAGTAGTATCCACTTTGGTTATATTTCCATTTTCATCTAATAATGGTGTAATACCACCACCTGTACTCACCCAAGTAGCAAGATATTGGATGCCTGTTTCTTTATCAGTTAATACATAACAACGCATAGTAGAATCTTTTGAGACCTTTTCTACATCAAAGCGATCATCTGCTTTCTTGTTATTAAACATATGCAAAGCCCTCCTCAATCATTCTCTAATTATATATTTCACTTAACTATTATCTGAAACATCTTATTACTCAATCATCATTTTCAAATTATTTTATTGTGAATATTAATAATGATAGAGTAGTAAATTTATTGTATAGGGGTGGAGGATATGAGTTCTAAAAATATCAATGACAAAAAGACAAATAGTACAAAAATATCTCATTACTTAAAATTGGTTAGTATAGCACTAATCATAATTGGCGTGCTCATTTTTATTCTTCGTATTATATTAGATAGTATTTATGGAGGAGTCCACTTAAAATCAGTAGATAATATTTTTATCATTATTGGTCTATTACTCTCCGTGGTGGCATATACCATTGAGAAAAATTGGAAAGAAGTTACTTTCACTAGCATTTTTTTCATCATCTTCATACTACTCACATTCTTTTAAATTAAACGGCACTCTTTGATGAGTGCTTTTTTTTACTTTTCAAATCAGAATATCGGCTCATTATAGTGGTTTTATAATAAATCGTCCTCCTACATTTATTACAATCATTTGTAACGTTCAAGCTAATTCAATAATTACAAAACATAAAATTAACATAGCAAACATCACTACTTCACGTTTTATTACACTAAGTAATATTGTCAACTCTATTATTACGGTGTTGTTCAGGTGAATTGAATTTCAATTACGAAATCGTAACATTGACCAAAATTATCAATTGTTCTGTTAGAGTGTAGCTTATCGTTGTTCGCAACGAAATTTTTAAATAAAAAACGGTAATGTATGCTGCCTTTCGCTACTTCAATCTATGGTAGACATACAACTTTTGGGAGGACGTTTTATTATGAAAAAAATCGCTACAATTTCAACTCTAACTGCTGGTATTGGTATGTCATTATTTGGGATAAATGACAATCATGCAGATGCTGCAGAATATAATCATCATCAAGCACCTCAACAACAAGGGCAATTTCACCAACAAAGCCCCAGAGGATTTAATGGACAATTTAGCCATCAAGACAACCAAAATTATAATCAAATGAATGGGCAATGGCATCCACAGTTTAATCATCAATCTAGTGGTTATAAACAGCCACAATTTAAACAACAATCATTCAAACAAAATAACAATACAACTACAAGCAATAGTTCAAGTAGTTCAAATTCTTCAAGTTCATCATCAAGTCATTCATCTACTACGCAATCCACGTCTAAAAAAACGACATCATCTACATCTGGTAACTTATACACTGCTGGGCAATGTACATGGTACGTTTACGATAGAGTCGGAGGCAAAATCAGCACTACTTGGGGCAATGCAAACAATTGGGCAAGTGCAGCACAAGCAGATGGCTATACTGTAAATCACACACCTGAAAAAGGCGCTATTTTACAATCATCAGCGGGTAGTTATGGCCATGTTGCTTATGTAGAAAGCGTCAGTAGTGATGGTTCAGTAACCGTTTCAGAAATGAACTATTCGGGAGGACCATTTGTAACAGACACTCGTACCATTTCAGCAAGCCAAGCTAAATCTTATAACTATATTCATTTATCATAATTGAGAGATTAAATATATGGAAACAGCACCTATTAAAAAATTGTTAAAAAGAAGAAATAATTAACATTAATTAATACACAAAATGCCCTTACTTTACGAAATAGTAAGGGCATTTTTATAGGGATATAATTAGTAACTCTTATTAAGTAATCATATTTAATTGTGTTTTAAAAGATTCTTCCCCTTTTCTCGTTACTTTAAGACATCTATTTACTTCCGTTACTTGTAACCAAGACAATTCAATTAACATTTTAGTTATTTTCAAAGAAATAGGACCTGCTATATGATATTTTCTTTCAGTCCAATCTAAATGTTTTGGAATAGGCTTAGTATATAAATTCCTTTCTGTTTCAAGACCTAATTGTCCTAACCATATCTTTCCGTTTTCAGTTAATTTATAATAACCTTCACACTCCTCAAGATAATCATTACGTAGCAATGAATCAGTAAATTCAACTCCTACTTTACCAGCAATATGACCATAACAAGTACGACAATAAGATAACTTTTCTTTTTTTGTCGTTTCTTTTAACGACTTGCTATTCATAGGTGGAGATATCACAGCTAAAGCATTGATAGCATCCACGACTTTATCATTATCAATTTTATAATACCGATGTCGTCCCCACGTATTTACTGAAATTAAATTAGCTTCTACTAATTTTGAAAGATGTTCACTGGCTGTTTGAGGTTTTACACCCGCTAATTTAGCTAATTCTCCAGCCGGAAGTGCTTTACCACTTGATAATTCAATCAGCATAGTTAAACGTGTCTTATGTCCAATAAGGAGAATATTATCAGCAAAATTTTCATACATATAATACACCCTTTCTATTAGTACAACTCAATCATACCCATATAATATTTCGGTGTTCAACGAAATATTATATGGGTATGATTAAATTAGTTAAATAAGGAGGTATGACAGATGTATTCTTCTAAGTATTTCGATCATTTAGTTGTTTTCACAGCAGGAATAGGAATGTTTTTATCTACTCTTGATAGTGGAATTATCAATGTCGCATTACCGACTTTATCAAAATCTTTTAATGTTACTCCTTCTTTTATTACTTGGAGCGTTACACTGTACACTTTATTGTTAACAGGTACAATTATAATATTTGGTAGATTAAGTGATAAATACAGTCGCTTAAATATATATAGTTTGGGATTAACTGTTTTTTTAATCGCTTCTATTCTCTGCGGATTTTCAAATAGTATTATGCAATTAATCGTGTTTCGTGGTTTACAAGGTATAGGCGCTGCTATGCTACAAGGAACTGCTACAGCGATTATTACTACAACTATTCCTGAAGATAGACAAGGGCCAGCATTAGGGACTCTAAGTATTCTATTAGGTATAGGTCCTGTTTTAGGACCAAGTATCGGAGGTCTTTTAATATCTATAGGTAATTGGCGATGGATATTTTGGATCAATATCCCCTTTATCTTTATAGGATTAATAGGATCTTTGCTCTTAAAAAAATATATTCAAGGGCAAAAAAGTACATCTATTCATTTAGATATACGAGGGAACTTTTTACTATTTCTATCTATATTTTGTTTATTAATAAGTTTAACGTCTTGGTCTTCCCACTCTATTTTTTATGTATCAGTATATGGGAATTTTTTATTATTTATGATTGTTTTTTGTTTATTTATTGTATGGGAGCTAAAAACGAATCATCCTATTATCAATTTACGTTTATTTAAAAACTTATCATTTTCAGCTCCTATATTTGCAATATTTGTTTTTGGAGGTACAACATCTTTAGGATTTATCATTCCTCCCTATGTTTTAGAAAAAGTTAATCATCTTTCATCTTGGCAAATAGGCTTAGTGAATTTGACATCTCCTTTAGGATTAGTAATTATTTCAAAAGTAACTGGTAAATTAATTTCTCGTATTGGCAATATTATCTTAATGACTATAGGGTTACTTATTATGATTGTTTCATATACCAACTTAGGATTATTACAATATATGTTAAACCCTATAACAATAAGTCTATTGCTATTACTATATGGTATAGGTGGAGGGTTTTTCTTACCATCTAATACATCAGCAATCATGAAAACTGTGTCACAAGACATTCAAGGTACTGTTGGAGCTACGCAAAGAATGGTTCAAAATATAGGTATTGCTTTTTATACAGCAGTTACTTCGCTATTTATTAGTAATTCTTCAAATTCAGACAAACTCATAAGTGGAGCAAGTCATGCTTGGTTATTTGCATCATTATCACTTTTTTTAGCACTAATCCCCTTTTTATTGAGAATATTAAAAAATAAATGAAGTATATTAATTATACATTTGAAAATTACGTGTCTCATTTAAATATAATATAAATGTTATTGTAAAAATAAAAGGAAAAAATTAGATGAATATATCGTGGATATTTTGATGAATTGTAATCTTATTCTGGCTATTATCAATACTAAATTTAGTTGTATATTCTATATTTAATGAATTAATTAGTGAAACATTAAAACAAACTATAGTATTGATATGGTTATTGATTGATCAGTTTGCCATACCAGTTTCGATACAACTAATTTGGTTAATTATTAACTTTTTAATTCAGTAAAATAAGTAGTATTATTCATAAGGTTCGTCTATCTCTCAGAAGACAATTTAAGTGTAATCAGACTGGGACATAAATATATATCTAAGTATTAAAATATGTATTAGCAGTAGTTGACTGAATTAAAAATGCGCTTTTTACAAGCTTTTTTAATTCTAGTCAACCTTGCCGGGGTGGGACAACGATATAAATTTTATTTCTGTCCCACTCCCATCTTCTAATTCACTATCCTGAAAAATCTCCATAACTTTTTATTCATTAAACTAAATGTTATACATCTGCATACACTATTTCTTTAAAGTTCTCTACGCTATTCAATGCCTTTTCAAGTAAATCTCTTCGAACTAAGGATACGTATATAGAGCAAGCTTCAGCTTGGCAATTATATGAACGTTTCGGATTAAATTCTATATCAGTAAACGCGTCAAATTTTAATACTTCTTTAGCAAGTTGCTCATTTCGATTTAATACATTAATGTATAGCCAATTGTAAAAGAGTGTCCTAGGTTCTAAAGGAAAATCTTGATTAAAACATGAATATCTAATCATCTCATCATTTTCATTTATCTCTCTCAATTTACGTTTGATTTCACGAATATCAACATTATCTTTAAGCAAATGGGATTGATCGCCATTTTTTTTATATACTTTGCTTGTCTGAAATAGTTCTTCTACTGAAAATGTATTTCCTTTCTTTGTTTCAATAGTTAAATTAAATGCACTTGCTTTCACACCAACATCAACTTTTGATTTTGTAGATACTTCTAATATTTTATAGTTAGAAAATCGCTCTAAAAAAGTTTGATGTAAAGATATCATATTTTTTTGTTTTTGTTCTTTCGAAAATCCTGAATGCCACGTAAATTCAACTTTAATTTTTTTATTCTTTTTAGTTTCTTGATCAACAATATATACATATCTATAAGCCATAATCTTCTTTATTTAAAATCCTTTCCTTAGGCGTTTCGCCATTATTTAATAAATCTAGCATACGTTTTTTATCAAATAGGTCTTGAGATACTTTAATAGTTAATTCATTTAAGTCGATATTGCATAATTCTAATCTCAAACATTCTTTTTGGGCTATATTTTTGGTTGGAAAAATCAGTCCTTTGATATCAGATTTATCTATCATTTTGTATATTAACACTTCAGCTTGTATATTAGTTGGTGTATTATCCGGATAAAATATATTACGTTTGATTTCTTTTTTGCCTGACACCACTGAATCAAATAGCCCCTCAAAAGAATTAACACCTGAATTTATTAAACTACCATTTTTTGTAGCAGCATTAACAGGACAAAACTTACTATTATCATTAATTATGCTCGGATCTATTTCGAGAATTACCCATTCATTAAATATATTTTCTTCGTTTTTAGAAATTGCTGTTGAAAAATATAGACAATTCGGATATTGAACGGATGTACATATAAAATCCTCATGATTATCAAATCTATTCTGGTCTATTTTTTCAAGAAAAGATAAATCAGTTATATATTGATTAGCAACTATTCCATTATTGCTATCTTCTCCGTTCCCTAAAATAAACGGCAAATTTTTAGTTTTAGTAAAGTGACAAAGTCTAGTAATATGACGGTTAGATATAATACTTTGATACATATTCAATTAGTTACTCCCCTCAAAAATATATTGTTTAAATGTTTCCGATGGTAATAACGGAGTCAGTTCACCAGTTGTAGTTATAAACAATTCGTTTCTAGCTCTAGTGACACCTACATATAACTGAGCTAACTCTATTTCCAAAATATCTGCGTCTATATCTTCTAAACCGATATCATCATCAATATCTAACTCTTCATTATAAGATCTCGCTTGACTTAAAAAATTCTCTCTATTCATAAACGGCATTAATACAACATCAAACTCTAGTCCTTTAACTTGCTTATAAGTGCCAAAATACACTTCATTTTTCTGTTTATCATTTGATATTTCATTAAAATTGTTTACTTTAATTTGACGACTCTCTAAATATGTTTTTGTATTATTGAATTTTGATGTTGGAACAATAATACCAACACTAACTGATTCATAATGCTTATTTAAATAATCTTTAATATATCTAACTATTGCAGCTAGTTCAGCATTTTCATCTTTATATTTATAAATTTTAGGCACTCGGCCCTTTCTTGCACCTTTAATCGTTTTAGAATACAGTTCATTTGTTTTATCAAAATACTCAGAGTTTACTATTATTTCAGCTAAATCACTAATTTCTTTAGTATTTCTATAATTAAATTCTAATTCAAAATTTTTATATTTATTTAATTCTATTCCTAGAGACTTAAATGAAATTCTTTTTCCAAATACTCCTTGTTTAATATCGCCTAATAGCGTTAACGTGCCTTTTTCCTTCAACAATTTATTCATGGTCATTAACATATCAGAGGAAAAATCTTGAAATTCATCAATAACAATATGGTTTAACTTTAGAACATTTTCGATGAATTGATTATCTGGGCAGTTATCAAGTAGATTTCTTATAATGGTACCTATATCATCAAAGTCACAAAAAGCTAAATATTCATCTGATTCTCTTTTTTCTATATATAGTTTATAAACCTCATAAAAATAATGCCTTTTAGCCCTTTCTATTCTAGTTCCTTGTCTACCAATTCTATCTGCTTCATAGTACTCTTCTTCATCTTTAATAGCCATCCGTTGTATCCAAGATATTTCATCAAAAAAAACAGTAACCGGTCTTTGTAAAGTTACTTCTTCTGGGTACTTTTCCCTAGTTTCTTCAAGTGCCTTTTCAACAACTTCTGTTTTTAATTTCGAAGAATTATAAAGTCGTACTTTTGTAGTACCATTATCATCTTTAATATACTTAGATAAACCCTCAAGACTGCTACCAAAGTGATTCCATAATTTTTTAAGAACCTTTCTCATAAATTGATGGTATGTATAAACTAATAAATTATTTGGAACTTCTTCATTTCTACTAACAGCAATTTGTTTTAACTTATTTTGCATATCTACGTTTACAGCTTTATTAAACGTTAATAGTAATGTATTTTCATTTGGATGAACTTTCGCAAGCCAATAAACTCTATATAACGCTAATAAAGATTTACCGCTTCCTGCACTACCTTTGATAAAAAGACTTTGATTATCAGACATATATAGAACTTGAGTTTGAAGTCCTATTAAGTTAGGTAAGGTCATAAACTACATCCCCCTTGTTTCAAATTAATAATTATATAATAAAATGATATAATACATTATGAGTATAACATTTATTTAATTACTATGAATTATTAAGGTGGGATAACATGGAAAATTCATCTAATATAAATTTAATTAATAAATTAAGATCAGAAAATGAAAATCTAAAGAAAGAAAATAATCAATTAAAGAAGAGAATAAATGCCCCTACTAATAGAGGTGAACAAATAACCTCTCAACAGTTAAAAGAGATAATGACCACATTAAAAAAAGATTCAATTATTTCTATGTATAGTTTATATGATGATTTAGTTATTTATGATTTAAAATGTAACAAAAATCGTCAAATAGATCATTTGGCTATTACTAATAAAGGTATGTTTATGGTAGAAAGTAAATATTGGAAAGGCGATATTTATTATAACTTTAGCGGAGATGACTTGAAGAAATTTAATATGTCAGGACTGGAAAAGTATATATACGATGCTGAAAATAAGTCCTATAAAACATTTATTTTAGATAGCGATAATGATGTTCTTCATTTTAATACATATGGTCATCCTTATATCCAGGCAATGACTAGCGCATCATTTCTTCAAAAAACACTTAATTTACCATTCATTAATCCAATAGTTTATTTCAACTATCAAGGTGATTATAATGTATATATTGGTAATGAAGATAAATATGTTGGATGTGTCTACAATAAAGAAATGTTACTAGATTTTATAAAAAGTAAAATAACTTCTCCAAAAAACAAGAAAAATATGAATGAAACAATCTTTAATAAATACTGCAATATCATCGAAAATCATATAAAATAATTATTTTGGATTTTAAGAAAACACTTAATTTGAATGACCGATTTTTATGTCCTTTCAAATTAAGTGTAATATCTTATCTTCTAAGAACTCAACCGATGTCTTCCAATTGAGTTGTTTACGAGTATTCGACTTATAAACTTAAAAATCTAGTTCTAAATATTTTTCTGAATGTTCAGAAAAATATTTGCATCTGTCTCTTGTAATAGATACTCGTTTACCATTGGGTAATTTACAAGTAAATCTACAGTTTTCTGCTTAACAAAGCCAGGTTTCTTTTAGGCCATGCCACAAAGTAAAAAACATTTTTCCGATTTACTAATCTAATGAGACAAAATTTACCAATTCTTCCAATGACAGAAATAGCTTCTCAATCACCCGAGCTGTATCTCTTTCATAATTACTTGAGGTCGTTCGCGTATTGAATATCTTTTTCTAATTCCCCACTATTTCTAGATGATTTTTAATATGCCTAACCTTGTCTCTATGTCTTAGCAATCTGATACACCTACGATTACCATGACTTACTTAAACGGGTTAATCATCTTAAATGAATAGCGTGATAAATCATATTATAACTAATAGATAAGTGAAAACTATATCATTAAGAAATAATATTCTTTCATACTCTTCTATAGTTATATGTTTATATGAGTTCATAATCATCATCTCCAGTAAGATTTTGTTTTCGCAAAGCTTATTTACTAAATTAGTGATTTTAGGACTCATTTTTTGTAATGGTACTTAAATTGTAAATTCATTCCATAAAAAAACCTATGTATACTGAACAGGTATACATAGGCTAAAAAAACAAGATTTTTTACCAAACAAACTATGGTGAGTATAACATTAAAATTATAAAATGTATATACAAATTCATTTTATTCTTAAAATAATTTCAATTTTGAATTTAGTGTTCTAAAATTGAAATTTTGCAAACAATATTGTAAAAGTATAACTTACTGAACAATGATTGTCCAATTTCTGACTTGATATTCATTTTTTATGAGTACTAATTTCAATATATGTATCTATATATTTTTATTTAAACTTGATTTTAAACATTATGTTCATATCATTACTTTCATATTTTATTATTTACTTCTACCTTCCAAAAGATGTATGATTTCAAAAAAACAACGTACAATTTGAAATTGTACGTTGTGATGCATATAAAAAATAATACTTTAATGATTTGCTATGATGCAATTCTAAAAACAATATTCATAATTAGTAACCTCAATCTATTGTTTATTCTTTTTTACTAGAATACATAGCATGAACTTCTATTCTCATTGGCATATCCGCTAACAATTCGATGACTTTGTCATGTCCTTCGTCTATAACTGGATTATCAAAATGACGTTTAAATGAAGCATCATCTTTATAAAATTCAAATGCCCATAATACATCTGGGTCATCAACGGCTCTACACAATACCCAATCTATTGGGCCGTCTGGATCTCCATTGTAGTGCATCTTATTTGTTAAATTAAATAACTCTTCACCTTTTCCTTCTTTGGCTGTCATCTTTAAAACTGTTCCAGGTTGTTGAGAATCAATCAATAAATCTGAATTTTTTTCGCTTTGCTTACCTGAATATTCTGGATATACTACAACTCTTGTTGGCACATCATCTAATAGCTCAATAACTTTATCATGACCTTCATCTATAACTGGATTATCGAAATGACGTTTGAATGAGGCATCGTCTCTATAAAATTCGAATGCCCACAAAATATTGGGGTTATGATCATCTTTACACAATATCCAATCTATTGGGCCATCTGGATCTCCGTTGTAGTGCATCTTATTTGTTAGATTAAATAACTCTTCACCTTTTCCTTCTTTGGCTGTCATCTTTAAAACTGTTCCAGGTTGTTGAGAATCGATTAATTTATTTATTTGTGTCATCTTATATCCTTCACTATTCGTTTTATTAATTGACAATATCTAGGTCTCTTTTTCCCCTTACTCTTGATAACGTGTCACCGCTGTCGCAATACCTTGTCCGCCACCAATACATAATGATGCAATACCTGATTGCTTTTCTTCGTTTAATTGATGTAAAAGTGTCACTAATATACGTGCACCTGAGGCACCTATAGGATGACCTAAAGCAATGGCACCACCTTTAGTATTAACCTTTTCAGCAGGTAATTGTAATTCTTGATTTACTGCTAAAGCCTGTGATGCAAATGCTTCATTAAGTTCGAAAACATCGATATCTTCAATAGATTGGTTTGTACGTTGTAGTGCTTTTTTCACTGCGTCAACTGGACCAATTCCCATAATAGAAGGATCCACACCGCTAGTACCAAAGCCGTCTAAAATAGCGATAGGTTTAATATTTAATTCTTTTGCCTTTTCTTCAGTCATTACTAACATCATTGATGCACCGTCATTAATACCTGACGCATTACCAGCTGTTACTGATCCGTCCTTTTTAAAGGCAGGTCTCAAGTGACTCAATTTATCAGCTGTTGTACCTTTTCTAATGCCTTCGTCTTCTGATACGACAATAGGCTCGCCTTTACGTTGTGGTACCTCGACTGGAACGATTTCCGCATCAAAAGCACCACTATTTTGAGCGGCTTCTGCTTTTTGTTGTGATTGTGCAGCAAATTCATCTTGCGCTTCACGGCTAATACTATATTTTTCAACTAAGTTTTCAGCCGTAATGCCCATATGATAATCATTAAATACGTCTGTTAATCCATCTGCTACCATACTATCAACTAACGCTTGGTTACCCATTTTAAACCCGAATCGTGCATTTTTCATAAGCATCGGTGATTGGGACATACTTTCCATACCGCCTGCTAATACGACATCATTGTCCCCTGCTAAAATGGATTGATATGCTAATTGAATAGATTTTAACCCTGAACCACAAACTTTATTTACTGTAAACGCTGGAACGGATTCAGGTAAACCGCCCTTAATTGCTGCTATGCGAGCTGGATTTTGTCCTTGACCTGCTTGTAAAACGTTACCTAATATCACTTCATTAATTTCATTTGGATCAATTTGAGTTGTCTTTAAAATGTGTTTAATTAAAGTGGCACCTAAATCATAGGCAGGAATATCTTTAAAAGCACCTCCAAACACGCCAATTGGTGTACGATATGCTTCAGCTAATACGATACGAGACATAAGTTAGCTCATCTCCTTTTAATTTATATAAAGATATATTATGTCAGTTTCATTAATGAATAACGCAACTTTTCTCATCACAAACATGCTTATATGATCAATACATGATAATAAATGGTGATGAAAAATAGTTATTAACACGCTTGTTCACTCATTATTCATATTTTACCAAAATTCTATTCAAATTTACCACAAAGACCATAACGAGAAACAGTCATAACTAAAAAACCATATAGCACATGGTGATAATAGCTCAGTTATCTTCATGTCTATATGGGGATTTATACTTTAATGACCTACTTCAACGTTGTTACTATTACATAATTGACGATAATCGTTATATTGTATGTTTTTTCCAATTAACACGAGATAGTTGGGGACTTCTTTCTCAAATGCTACTGGTGTTAATTCAAACTGACCTTGCATATATTGAACTAAATAAGTATGCGGTTGGTCTATAAATTGAATAAATCCTTTCATACGATAAATATTTGACGGTAAGGCGTCTAAATAATCTATAAACTGTAGTTGGTTACATTTGACTGGTGTCTCGATGTATTGATGATGAATACCTTGATGTAGCGATTGATGATCTATTTTAGTCTTTGTCATCTGTAGATTGTTATCGGTAGTTTTTGTATATTTAGGCAAAGTGATTCGACCGTACATACCTACTTGAATATCCGCTTCTGGATTGATGATTTCTAATTCCTTTAATAATTGGCTGGTAACATCCACATGCGTTAAATCTATTTTATTCACAAACAAGTGAGAACAGTGACTCAATTGTTCATAAAACAAACCTTGGATATCTTTTGGATAAGATTTTAACGATTGATACATATGTACATCTACAATACCAACCATGTATTTAATCCTAGTAAATGGTGCTAAGATGGGTGTTAAACATGCATCTACAACTGCCAATGGTTCTGCTATCCCACTGCATTCAATAAAGACAATATCAGGTTGATAATCTAAATAGAGTTGATGCAATTGATCCGAAACATCTGCTTTCATTGCACAACAAATACAGCCCTCAGTAAGCTCATTTAAAGGGATCTCTTGATCAATTAATTGACCATCCACACTTCGCTTACCAAACTCATTCATAATCACTGCTGGTTGTAGCCCTTGTGTCACCGCTTCGGACATGAGATGGTTCAATAATGTAGTTTTACCACCACCTAAAAATCCTCCTATGATTACAATATCCATCCTAGCCACTCCTTTTAATTCATAACTGTTATAAGCTTAGCAATCGTTGCAATAGTGATAACCACACTTAGTGATGTCACCATTTGTTTTGCTATTATTTTAAATCCTTCATTCAATCCAAGTTGTTTAAATACCATGGTCATCGTGACAGAGCATGCTGTAAATGTGGAACTCAAAAATACTAATAACAATAGTTGTATGATAGATAATTGTTGAATGTAAGCACCTTGATGCATATTAAATAGCAACATGCCATCTTTTCTAATCATGGAAAATAAGATACCTGGAGATAATTCGTTGGGAATACCTAAATACATCAATATTGGCATGAACACATGTGAAATGAGCGATAGAACGGGTGTTAAAGAAATAATACTAACAATAAAACAGATTGTGATAAAAATAGGCATAGCTTGAATGACAAACATGCAAATATTATCCCAAATTTGTTGAATCAATTGTCGCACTGAAGGTAAGTGAATGGTGGACCTTTTAACAGTTTGAATTGCAAATGGGTGATGATTTGTCCTCATCCATAATCGATTAAGTATGATGCCGCCCACCAATACTAATATTAAATAAGGTATAAAAAGCCAGGAATGCCCTGCTACGCTAAATATAGATAGTGTCGCTCCTATTTGGTAACTGCATGAACTTCCAAAACTAATCAAACTCATGCACTGTGTTTTGGTACAAGCATGACATTGATGACCTGCTTGTGTAATAGCTGCAGCATTACATCCGAATCCTTCTAATAAAGGAATGATATCTTCTCCATTTAATCCAATGCGTATCATCGTCGGTTCAATTGCCCAAGTAATCCAATCCTTTAAATGGCTTTGTTCAACGATTGCCGAAGACAAACTAATTAGTACTACTACAGGTAATGCCCATACAAATGAATATGTCCCTAGCGATAACACACCATAATCTCCGAAAAAAATGTGCTGCATGATACCATTTTGGAAATAAGTGAATGAGGCTAAAAAAGTAATCCAATGTTCAACATAATGACCTTGTAGCCAATCTGAAAAGTGATATGCCATGCCAATAGGCAATGCGAACATGAGTAATATAATCACCCAGCCAAGTACCATTTGTAAGATATTAGGTGTTTGATTTTTGCGCTCTTTCTGAAATTGCTCAAGTTGTTGAATAACATAGTGACTATGTTGAGAAGTAGACACTACACTTTCCATTAAAGATATATCCAATTTATTCCTAATAATCGTTGATTTCAATAATGCCTTTTCTGCAGATGTCAGTCTTGATATATGCTGAAGTGTTAAAAGATGTGTGTCTTCTGGAATTGCATCATAATAACCCCGTTTCAAATCATATTTCACTTCTAACATGAACATGCCACATCGCAACAAGTATAGTCATCTAAGTACATTTGATTCTTTTGATATGATTCTATCATTTGATGATTCACCGGTAAGCCTTCCCTCTGTGCAAGTTCATGTGCTAATACAGCAAATCGTGCTCTGAATTTATAGATATAACATAACTTGGCATGATCATTTTCAACTGTAGCACCTATTAAGAAAATATTAGGATAGCGTGTCGACTCATCTTGAAGCGTTAATTTCACATCTTGCTTTGTCGTTTCGAATAGTTGCTGAACGATAGGGTTTTGCGTTACATCAAATCCGGTAGCGAGAATAGGTTCATTCACAGTTTGTACTTCATGACCATTTTCAAAATAAATAATGTACCTACCATCTTTAAAGTTAATTTCTGAAACACTATAATGCTCATTCATTTCTATCAACGCACCTTGTTGAATTGCTTGGCTTAGGCGTTGGTGTGTATAAGGTGACAATCTTACACTAGGATCAGCGTCCTCATCATTTAGACCGGTCGTACGTGTATACAACGAAATCGTCGACTGATTTTTAGCTAATTGAATCGCAGCATCAAAACCACTTTCATTACCACCAATCACAACATAGTCTCCTTTATCGAATGCGTTGAAGTCGGTCACCTCACTATAATGAATGCCATACTTAAATGGTTTGTTAGGAAATTGAAAATCACCAGTCGCTACAAATATATAATCTGCTGTGTAATCACCTTGAGTTGTCTTGATGAAATATAGACCTTCTTCCATAGAGACATGCGTTACAGCAGTGTTAGTTTGAATACTGATACCATAGTGATAAGCCACAACTTCTAAATATTTCGCATACGTTTCCCCAGATACATGTTCCTGATTAAATGTGAACGCGGGTGACGTCTCTTTAGAAATAGCATTCATATCTGGCATACCAAATCCATTAGATGTAAACGATGGCGTAATTGTACGAGTTGACTTAGGCCATTGTTTAAATGATGAACCTATCACTTCTTTTTCTAATATTAAACAATCATCTATACCAAAATCTTTCAATGTGATAGCCATACCGATGCCCGCAGCACCCGCGCCAATAATGACTACCTTTCGATGTTTTTGCATCACTAAACACTTCCTTGAGATATTTGTCTTTTGGTTCCAAATCGAAATAATTACGATTTATAAATTATAGTCCTATCTTATTAAAATTTCAATACGTATCTCACGTCTTTTGTTAATAATGACATAAATAACCCAATACTAAATCCACTAATAAAGTAAATTTAATATTGGGCGTTATTATTTTTAGACGTCTTTTCAGTTATTTAATTCAAATGAATCAGCGTATTAATTTGAGATAATTGATTCTCCCTGTCACTATGACTTAAATTGATAAAATACATTTGTTGCCATTGTTGTGTTTTTATTGCAGTTACATTTAAATCCACTTCCCAATCTGGATAAACACGAAATGCCATTTTCCCTTTGTGATGATTATCAGTTAAAATGCCATGATTGAATAGCGTTTCTTTATCAAAAATAAATATACCTTTACGTGCTTGATCGTTTATATAAATCATTAAATAATCACTCATTTTGTCAAAATGTAATGGGATATTTTGGTGATTAGCATCTTTTTCCCATAAAGTGACAAAGTAACCCTTTTTCTTTGGGGTCTTTTTAGCCAAGCGACTCTTGAAACGATATTCAAATAATTTAAATTCCAACGCTTCATATTCATGGTTCCACGGTTCTCGTTCAACTGTATCCAAAATGGCGGTTTGATATATTCGTTCTAATTCATTTAATACCACTATAGATTGAAGTGACTTAAGATTTTTCACCATGTGATTGGCCCTCATTCTGTTTATTCATTTCATTACTTTTATAAATTAAATACCCTGCATTTATAACCATATACATGAAAAATGATATTGATTAGATTAAAAATCATAAATCCTTTATTTTCCATTTTTAAAACCCCTTTGTTCTATTAATCATTCATAAATAATAATGCCCTTGTCAGTAGTTTCAATTTCTGAGTTTTTTGGAGTTTGAATCATTTTAAGAACCCAATAAAAGTCTCCAACACAACTACCAGCATGTAACGTTGCAAAAATAAGAAAGAAAAATTTTGGTAATACACCTAAATAAAGCGTAATAATTAATATCATTGTTATAATTATAAATGGTGCGATAGCACTAATTAGAAAAGTCATAGGTGTAAATTGTCCACCAGGTATAGCACAATAAATCATACCACTAGAGTATCCAAAATGTACTTTGTGTCTAGGTGAAAATATTTTGAAAAAAATACCGTGAATACATTCATGTATTGTAAAAATTAAGAAATATAAAATAAGAAAAAGTACAATATTTCCTATAAATGAATGGTATATATATGCAGTATTAGTACTTCTTTCCATAATCCAAAAAATAATACCAAACCCAGTAAACAATAAAATCATGTATCGAGAGAACTGTTTCATTAATTTAGGATTATCTAAAATATCAATGCGTTGCATGAAACCACCTCTTTTGAATATATTTATATTCTGTTGATATATGCAATATACAATACATACGTCATTTTGACAAATATACTTGTCAAAATGACGTTTATCATATACATTAACATTAAGGAGTTGATCAACTTGAGAAATCGACTTAAAGAGTTACGAGCAAGAGATGGATATAATCAAACTCAATTAGCTAAGAAAGCTGGTATATCAAGACAAACTGTCTCTTTGATAGAACGTAATGACTTCACACCTTCTATACTTACAGCTGTGAAAATCGCTCGTATATTTAATGAACCCGTAGAAAGTATCTTTATCATCGAGGAGGAAGATTTATGAAAGTAGGACGCTATCTATTACTTATGATTATAGGTGGAATTATAGGTGGTATTGCTGGTTTATTAATACCAACACTTCATAACCTTGGTATATTTGATAAAACTCATTTTACCAGTCAGAATTTTATTATCATATCTTGTATTATTGCGACATTAATTAACATTATATTAACGATATTTCTGTATATTGAATTAAAACATTCCGTTGACTTAAAAATTAAAATAGATGGACCAAATAGCAATGTAGATGAAGATATTTTTGAAGAAAAGTCTAGTCTAAAGTTTATAAATGCTAGTTTTATATACTACTTGCAAATTTTAATTAGTTTACTATTTTTATTCACACTTGTAATTGGTAATGTTAGCGATATCTATACACTTTATTCTATAGTTCCATATATGATTACAATGATACCCTCAATAATGATAGGACTATACGCACGTAAAATAGATAATCGCTATCCTAAATTAGGCGAAGCTAATTACACTGAGAAAACACTATCACTAATGGATGAAGGTGAACGATATATAACGCTAACATCAATGTTTAAGACTTACCATATCAATTTAGTATTAATTATAATTTTTGCAGTATTTTTATCTATCCACTCAATCAATACTGGCATAAACCAAACATTGGGTGTGTTATTTCTTATCATTTTATTTATCTATAATGCTTTTGGTTATCTATCAAAAGTTCGTAAATTTTATAAATCTTAAATCCATAATTTTATACCTATCATATATAGAAAGAGAGGATGTAAAATGACTTCACTTTTAAATGTTCAATCACTTAATAAATCTTATAAAGACTCAAATTTTCATCTACACGATATTAACTTTTCAATTTATTCTAATGAGGTAGTGGGCTTAATCGGAAAAAATGGGTCTGGAAAATCTACACTGATTAACACCTTAGTAGGTAACCGTCATTTAAACTCTGGAGAAGTAACATTCTTCAATAAAGCTAGTTCAAATGAAGAAGAATACAAAGAACATATTGGCGTAGTCTTTGATGATTTACGTGTACCTAATAAATTATCTTTAAAAGAAATTGATAAAATATTTTCAAATATCTATCAATCTTGGGATAGTAAGACATTTCATTCAATCATAAATTATTTTGAATTACCTTTTACTAATGCAATTAAAACATTTTCAAGAGGTATGAGAATGAAAACTGCATTATCTATTGCATTAGCTCATGACACTCGATTATTAATTCTGGATGAAGCTACAGCAGGTATGGATGCATCAGGACGTGAAGAAGTGATAGAGTTACTTGAAGATTTTACAGCTAAAGGGAATGCTATTTTACTAGCCTCACATATATCTGATGATATGGAAAAGCTTGCTTCAAAGCTTATATTTATGAAAGATGGCAGAATTATACTAGAAGAAAACAAAGATAATTTACTTAATAATTATGGCATTGTTGAAGCTCCTCAAGTTGATTTTAATGTTCCAAAAGAGATGATTGTAGCTTCACGTGTTCGTCAAAATAAAATCATTGCTCTAATCAATAATTATCATCAAGTTAAAGACGCTCACCCCTTAACAAATATAGACGATGCAACAAAAATTATTATGCGAGGTGAACAGTAATGAAGGGATTTTTATTAAGTATATTTTATACTTCAAAAAAGACACTTATTAGCTATTTTATAGTATCTATTGTAGTAACTGTCATTTTTTCATTTCTTAATCCTTTAATGACTTGTTTTATGCCAATGGTATTTTTGCTTTCTCCAATCACTGACAATATTAAACACGAAAAAGATTCTAAATGGATGTACTATGTTTCTGTTTTCCCAAAAGGAAGAAATATATATGTTAATAGCTACTATGTTGCTTTCTTATCTTTAATACTTACCGGATTATTGGTAGGCCTTATATTTACAGCAATTTTCACACAAAATATAAGTATGATGTTATTATCTGCCTGTATAGGCATAGGCGCAGTAGGAACCTATTCCATTGTTTTTCCACTAACATTTAAATTTGGATCTGAAAATTCTAATGTCATTTTAACAACATCATCAATTATATTAATTTTAAGCTTTTTTGTTGTATTGTATGGCCTTTTAATGCCAAACATGACGGATTCTGACTCATTCGCAACTGCCATTGCAACTTTTCATAACGTGATAGTTGGCGTTGGTTATGCGCTATTTGGATTAATTATTCTGGCTATAACCTACTTTCTTTCTATGAAAACATTTAAAAAACAAGATTTATAATTCATATTATTTCCCCGGTGATTAATTTAAAATTGCCGGGATTTTTATTTTCATAATATCGTCTATCATTTGATAATCAAGGTGATTTATCCCTCTTATTATTAATACTTTTTAGATTGTTTATACCTGTAGATTCATTAGTCAAATAATTTTATATTTAATGAAATAACTTTTAATTGTTAAAACTTAAATATTTTTGAAAACGCAGAATAATTTTAAGGAAAGTAATTATTTTTTTTATTAAGTATGGTGTATAATGGAATTTTACATGTAAAATAACTATTATATAAGAATAATAAAATTTGGGGGCTTCAAATGAAAAATCATTTATTTAAGGTAAATCAACGTCAGCGTTATGCTATTCGAAAATTCTCTGTAGGAATTGGGTCAACACTTATTGGTGTCACTCTATTTTTAGGTATGCAAAATCACGCGCATGCTGCTGAAAATTCGGAATCAAAAACACAACAAAATACTGAAGAAAACAATGCATCTTCTACACCTAATCAACAAGCAACATCGCCCGATGCTAAATTAAACACAAACAACACTTCAACGGCATTGAAACACGACCAAAATCAAAGCCAGACTAAACCTGCTCAAACTAATGATTCACATATCACATCTGATGTGCAAAACCAACAAACAAGTCAGATGACTAAATCAACACAACAGTTGAATTCAACTCAAGATCAAAATCAAAACAACCAAACAATTAATAAAAAGCAAACACAAAATGAAGCTAAATTTAACGCCACAGATGCACTTTCAAAACAAACTTCACAACAATCCAACAATCATGTAGAACCATCACAAGCTCAAACTTCTATACCTCAATCAAAAACATTCAATACTCAATCAACACAATCGCAAACACAACGACATATCGTTCAACGTCAATTTGTTAAACCTGTTTCTAGAGCTTATGTAGCAAATAATGGCATTGTAAATGTTGATGATGACTCATTTACATTTACTGATTTAAAAAATGCTTTTAATGATGCCAATGTGAGCCAAATTAATTTTAATTCTGATCATCAATTTGAGTTTACTGAAGGTTTAAAATTGAATCGCGGACTCATCATTAATGTCGCAAACGGTAAAAAAGTAGATTTTAATGCTGCACCTGGACAAGCACAGAAACTTATCGGTATTGATGCATCTCTTGGTAATGGTCAAGCGCTAACAATTAACAACGATGGTCAGTTAAATTTCAATAACTTCAACAAAGGCATAGCTGTTCATGGCGGAGATTCAACTACTCAATTTAACATTAACGGTGGCGAAACAAACTTTAATAACTTTAATCAGTCTGGTATTGATGCTAGTAAGAAATTTGCTGGTGAGATTTCAATCCAAGATGCTCATATTAATACCAATTCCACAAGAGATTCTACGGGATCAACTTTACTTTTAGGAGATAGTTTTGATTCAAAATTAAATGTAAATCATTCAACTCTAAATTTGATTAACAATGGCGATAGCCCGACAAGTAATGCGATTGAATCTAATGCTGGTATAGTGAATTTTAATGATAGTAACATTCACTCTTCTTCTAGAGCACATTACAATTTCAATATTTTTAATCCAGATCATCGACGTGGGGATCAACAAGTTAATTTCTCAAATACTGACTTAAAAGTGAATACACCTACCGATGCTAATCCATACAAATCTATTTGGATATTCAAAGTGCCAGTAGATGCAGTAGGTATTAACTCTGAATTTACACATTTTAATGTAACGAATAATAGTACCATTTCACAAAATATAAATGGATTCACAGGTGATGAAAAAGGTATCGAATTAGAACATTCAACGTTAACTGTTGAAAACGGTACACTTGATTTACGTAGCGTTGGATTTGATAAAGGATCATCATTAAATAGCAGTCTAGCATGGCCTTCATTAATCGATATCAAAGATGATTCCAAAGTCACAATTGATAAATTTCATGATTTACCAAGTAATTCAAATGTTTCTACTGATTTCCCTAAAATGATAATTAGCGGTGGATCTGTTAGCCTACCTTTAGATGAAAAAGGTAATGCTAAAGTTCCTACTGGGACTCAAATTGTTAATGAAAATGGCGAAGTTTTAACTCATTTCGCAATTGATAAATCGAATTTAGACAAAAATGTAAACAATAAATATGATTTAACCATTACGAGTGACCCTAATGATCCAATCAATCACCCTGAATATAACTATGGATTAAATGAAAATAAATTACATGATCAAACGGCACATGTATGGGCACCTGCCGTGACAGTTGATTTCTTTAAAGATAAAAATGATGCACAAAATAATCAAAATAGTATAACTGAAGACCACGTCATTACACCTAGAGGGAATACAATTGGTTTAGTAGGTAAATCAGCTCCAACTACATTGGATGGTAATCCGGTCAAATGGTTCTATTCAGATAATGATCAACCATATAACGATGGTGATAAAATTTTAAAAGATACAAAATTATATCCAATCATTCAAATGATGCCATTAAACGAGGCTCCAATCATTACAACATCTCCACAAGTCATTCATGAAGGTGATCATAATTTTGAAGTGATAAAAGTAGTTACAAGTGCTACTGATAAAGAAGACGGAGATTTAACTAACAAGGTTGAAATTATTGATAATGGTGGTTTTAATGCTGATGTACCAGGTCAATATACGATCACAGTTAAAGTAACAGATAGCGAAGGCGCTTCATATATTACTACTGAAACAGTAACCGTGATTCCAGTCGATAGTGACTCAGACTCTGACAGCGATTCAGACAGTGACTCTGATTCTGACAGCGATTCAGACTCTGATAGCGACTCGGACTCTGACAGTGACTCTGATTCTGATAGTGATTCAGACTCTGATAGTGATTCAGACTCTGATAGTGATTCTGATTCCGACAGTGATTCTGATTCCGACAGTGACTCGGATTCTGATAGTGACTCAGACTCTGATAGTGACTCAGACTCTGACAGCGATTCAGACTCTGATAGCGACTCTGATTCCGACAGTGATTCAGATTCTGATAGTGATTCTGATTCCGACAGTGACTCTGATTCCGACAGTGACTCTGATTCCGACAGTGACTCTGATTCCGACAGTGACTC